>Ga0307517_10009611_pt1 | contig 13685 bp, 12 predicted proteins | sample 23_EM_MG_FD_194515 | JGI IMG/M metagenome (GOLD analysis project Ga0307517, IMG submission 194515) | Populus trichocarpa ectomycorrhiza microbial communities from riparian zone in the Pacific Northwest, United States - 23_EM | ecosystem: Host-associated > Plants > Roots > Unclassified | place...
AAAATCTTGGGCAGGCCCATCTCAACCCCTTGTTTTTTCTCTTACAATCTGATCAAAATCTTGTCTTTTTTAAGGTAATATTAAGGTTCCATGAGGTCGAGTAGGAATAATAAAAATTAATCAATCTAATTTTTCGTTTTGAACCGTTAACGAAAAGAGAGAATAAGATAAATAATTAGGGAGTCGAGCGGGCTTTTTTTTTTGGGGATAGAGGGACTTGAACCCTCACGATTTATAAAGTCGACGGATTTTTCTTTTATTATAAATTTCGAAGAGGCTCGTGTTTATTTTGTTGAAGTAAGTATAAATGGTCTGATTTGTGATTTCCTAAGAATCCACTTGGGTGTCTTTAAAGATTGTTGTAGTGGTGGCGGTTTAAAGTGTTTTTTATTAGAAATGCATTAAAATAAAAAACTTTATTTTTAAAAATTTATTTTTGACATCAGCACATCAAAACAATCCAAAAATATATATAAAGAATTCATTTTATATAAAAAAAATTGAATTTTAAGAAATCACGTTCCAAACACTATTTAAGGGTTTCAAGGGGCATTTAACAATATATATTTCTTTTTCAATGAAGGGAAGGATTGAGCATGCACATTGTGAGGATTCATATAAGAATATTGTACTGAAATTCTTTCTCACAACTGAAATTTTCATTGCTCCATGGAAGAGGACTAACAAATGACTTTATTTATCGTTCCCTTGTAAGCATCATTATAAAGAGAGAGACAAAGATGATTGATTTTTTAGTCAAACTAGCATTGCCACCAAAACACAATCATATTCAATTCCATCCTTATCTCGTTTTAGAAAAAAACAAACCAAAAAAGAAAAAACCTAAATATAAAATTTTAATTTATTTAAATGAAATTCATCCTAAACAATTAAATTTGATGTTATTATCTATGTACCAATCATTTAGACACACACACACATATAAAGCAAACAAAAGAAGAAAAAACCTAAAAATTAATAAAATTCTTATTTATTTAAATGAAATTCATCATAAACAATTAGATTTTCCAATTGCATATGATAAAATTGAGTAATCATTTCAATGATTATTCAAAATGTTTAAAATCAGTAAATATGCATCTAAAAAAAATCATGAGAGCTACTCTCATCTTATAACTTGAAACCAACCCATCACTATAAATGAAATAAAAATAAAGTAAGAACATAATTAACACAAATACTTCATTGAAATATTAACTTCCCTTATTTTTTCAATTTACCGAAGGAATATTCTGTCGGTGGTTAGACACTAAGTTCGTCGATACTATTTTTATTAACAAGCTCATAGATGAAAATACTTTATCGAAAAACCTATCATCGGTGATTTATAATAAAATTGGGTGGGTGGGGGTTGTTTGTTGCAAAGCTGGGAGGAAGAAGAAGAAATGGGAAAGGAGGAGATAGGGGTCGCTTACGAGGTCATAAATTAAATATTATCGATAGCATTACAGACAAAATTCACCGACGAGTTAATTTCATCGGTAATTTTGTATGTATAAATAACACGTCATTATCTTTTTTGTTTTTTTTTAATTTTTTCCACTGTAATTTCATATAACAAGAGACTATCATGTCAGTAAAATTCACCGTAATTTATTGATGAAAATTTTTTATTGATATTTTTATTTTTATTTACCAATTTTCTCTGATGATAGTAGTTGTTTGAAATTAAAAAAACAAAAGATTTGCACATATTGAAGTCACGAAAAGCCTCATTCGTGTTAGACAAGAGTGCTCATGCAACGATTTTGAAGGATTTGCATGTGTAAGTGCGCACGTTCACGTGCTGAGTTTTTTATTTTTATTTTTTTAAAAGAAGTATTTCCTTCTTCTTTATAATATTCTAGCGATAGTTTTTTTTTTTTTGGATATATAAAAGTCATGAATAACTTTAAAATGATAAATTGAATACAATTAAATATTTACAATCCCTAAAATATAAAATACAATGGGATTTATAGCCACTGCAAGGAGTTTGCTACTAGACAAATGGAAGAAGAAAGTTCTTTATAGTAATGGCCACGTATATGCATGAAAGTGACCAAAACTTATAGAACGAAAAGAAACAATTTTTTTCTTTTTTGATGAATCATTCGTATAGGAACTCTCTTCTTCCTTTGTCCATTAGCAAACTCCTAGCTTCTACGTTCAAACGCAGTGGACCCTCCATGGGAAAACACGAATCTAGGGTTTTCTATCATTTGGTGTAGGTAACCTAGAAAGGGACCTAACATGAAAAGAAGGAACTTCAGTCTGTGATCATTCAGCTCGATGAAGAACTGAAGGGACAGAAGGCCAATATTCAAGTGGATGGCACTGCTCAAAGAGCAATATTGTTTTTTATATTTTATTTTGATTATCATACTTTATTTCAATGCAATCTCATCCTTATATGTTATATTAATATCATTTTAAATGATTGGAATTGTTTTTTTTTTTTTATTATTATTAACATGGGTGTCCGGCTAGATTGCGCGTACCTCGACTAATCTCACAGACCCTGAAATTAATGGTCATATAAGCCTCCAGTAGCTCTGAGGTTTGTCAGATTCAAACCGATGATCTCTAGAGAGCAAACCTATGGTCTAACCAGTTAAGCTATACCTCTTAGAATTACTGTTTTTATTTACATTCAATAGCATGTTCAAGAGTTTTGGGAATTTCTAAAACTGAATAAAAAAAAAAAACAATTTTAGAAGAGTTTATCGCACTTGGAATGATTGGATAGGTTTTATTTGTATGATTAATTTAAGCAATGAAAAGGGCCTCAATATGATATCACATAACATGCCCTCACCAACCAAAAAGTGTGACAGACCACCGATTTCAGAGTAACCTCATCGTGATTTTGTACTTGTTGACATGGCCGTCCTAAACTAAGTTTTTAATTAATCCAGAAATAGATTATCTTTTCTTTAGCATTGAGATTTGGAAGTAATGAGACAAATCATTCATAGCATGAGGATGAACAGTGGGGGCAATCAACATCATTATTGAGGCATGTTTTTATGAGCATAATCTCAAGAAAACATTCACAAGTTCAAGTTGTTTGCTTAATCAATCATTAATTACATGCAAGCTGCTGTTGAAAACTAGTAATTTAAGGAATATATATCGACATTAGTGGTGTCCATATCTAGATAATTAGCATCAAAAGATGGGATTTTTCTGCATCAATAACAACTTGTTTCACATGTATAATGAGAAATTAAATATCATTCAGACCATTTCCAAATGATTATGATGACAAAAAGGATTGAGTTTGATTGCTGCTATCTGGGTTGTAATTGAAGCATCATAGCTCGATGTTAACAATTCCACTAGCCAGTTTTGAAGACTAATTGGACCACTGTCACATTAGCAAACTTGTACCCAAGAGAAGCAGTGCAAGAAATAGGAAGAGCACTATCAAGAATCGAAAAGCTAATCATGAGCAATATCAAGAATAAAAAAGCTAATTATGAGAGACTTATAATTTAACTGGACAGGTTCTAGATTTGTTTTTTAAAAATTATCAGTTCGAGTCCCATAAATTTTAAAGTCACTGGAGACTTACATAGTCGTTAATTTTAGAACCCGTGAAATTAATCAAGATAAACAGGTTCAGATATTCATGTTAATAATTAAAAAAAGAATGAAAAGGCTGGTGCAGCCATAATGCCCCATGTGTTTGTAGCTCCCATATCAGTAAAGTGGATATTAAAGAAGAAGATGAGTATGGTAGACCAAACCAACTTCAATTATTAAAAGGTCTTAACTCGATAGAGAGGATCAGAGGAAGTGCCCTTTTAGCATTCGATAAAGACTTGCAAGCAAAAAAAATAAAATAAAATTGAGCAGTCTCTTTTGTTTCCAAAAGCTTTCCAACAAGGAAGCCAGAAGGAACAATAACGGGTCATGGGCTTTTCTATCTTAGAGCTATTATGGAGACCGGCGAAAGCTAAATCTCAGGTCCACTGTCTCTGACCTTAAAACGTTACGTTCTGATTAAAGGTTTCTTGTAATGGATTACACCAGATGGCATATTGCTACTTTCACCTCTGATGTTACTAACTTACTATTTCTCTAAAAAAAGCTAATATTGCAACTCAGATATGAGCTTTCAAAATCTTTATCCTACTGCATGAATAACTATCCCGTTAAAGGACATTGCAGATAAACTTGAATGGAAAAAAGCTTAATTTCTCCAAGTTATTTCCTTTCAATTCAGGCTACCTTCGCTCCTTTTTGATCAGAACAGCTGGTGGAAGATGCTGGGGAGGCAAGACGGCTAACAAGTGGAACATGTATAGTTATATACACAGGACTTCCGCCCTGAAGGGTTAATAATATGATTTCATGTCATACAAGGGGAGCTTAGGAATGGATGGCATGAAATTGGAGAAACAAGAAATCTATGATGTCCCTGCTCGCTCTTATCCATGTGGGCTTGGATAGTTTGATCTAATTATAACATGGGTATTGTCTAATCTTTGTGGAGATTAGCAGGGTGGAAGTAGCATGGAAACAAAGCTCCAAGAAGAAACAGATGAAATCCAATTAGACGATGCTTTTATCAATAATGTTATAACTTTCCCTTCTTTCTACTTTTTTGGCTGGAAAATTATTGGCCTGTATTCAAGAACATGGATATGACTCCATTATTTCAAGATTTGTATTCTAGAATTGATTGATTTATTATAGTTTTTGTGGGCAGATGATCAATACAACTTTTTTGTGGAAAAAACTAACTACCCTTTTCAGCCAACGTCACGAATCAAAACAAATGTCACCCTAACTTATTGATGTTGATGATATTGCATCGCTATTCTTTTGTGTTATAAAACAAGGACTTGGTTTTGAAATAGTTTTATCTTGTTATAAAAATATCATTAAGGTGGTGTATACGTTATGTAGATTTTAAATTAAATGATAATTAAGGCTTAGATTCTATTGAACTCTAGTAATTGGCTAAGCATATCTAATTATGGAAAGAGGTGCAAAAGTTAAGTTATATATAAAGAATCTTTATATGACTTGGCTATGTAGGGAAGTTGTTATTTTTATGATTTAATTGAAATAAGATAATAAATGTACATTAAAGATTAATTTTATTCTAGGCCCTCGTAAGTAAATAAATTTTATTCTTGATATTTTATTTATTAATTTTGTTATTAAAAAATTAGTAATTTTTATGCATGATGCAACTTCTACCCACAATATCCATTATCAAAGGGGACAAATTTAATCAGAATCAATGTCCACAAAATGCATTGAAAAATGAGCAAGTGAGTGATACTCCCTATACATTTGCAGTTGACAGTTTGATATATACACAAGTTTGTACAAGACTTGGTATTTGTAATATGAATGCTAGAAAGGTTCCAAAATAATCTAGGAATAGACAATTGGAATGCTAGAAAGTCATTAGGTACCTACAAGGAACTAAGGATTGCAAGTTGACTTACTAACATACTGATCACCTTAAGGTGATTGATTATTCAGACTTGCATTTTGCTAGTTGTGTAGACACAAGAAAGTTCTACTTCATGAAATATTTTTCTTCTTGTTAGAGGAGCTGTATTTTGGAGAAGTACAAAGCAAACTATTGTTGCTTCATCTACCATGCAAGTTGAATTCATTGCATGCTATGAAGCAACGATACAAGTGACTTGGTTAAGAAATTCTATTTCTAGTCTTAAAATTGTCGATTCCATATCAAGACCAATAAAGATATATTGTGATAATGAGCATGCAGTTTTCTTCTCTTGGAATAATAAAAGTGGAAGTTGAAATAAACATATGTCATAAAGTAACTCATTGTGAGAGAGAAAGTGAAATAACATGAAGTGCTTATTAAGCATATTAGCATTGAGCTAATGACCGAGGATCCCATGACTAAAGCATTGCTAGCAAAACAATATAAAGATCACGTGGATAGTATAGGTCTAGCTAACTCATTTGATGTTTGACTTCATTTTCTTTTAATTAATTGTCTAGAAATTTTCTTTATGTTATTTTTAGAGATTAAAGTGATGTTTTGTGAATTATTTTCTATATTTATTGGGATATATAAAGTTGAACTAGAATGACTTGTTGGAAGTTCATTCATAAAGTTTATTTGCTTATTAAATGTTTTTTTTTTAGGATGAAATGTATTGTAATACATGAAAGAAAGTACTTAATTATAAAGTATGACCGCTATGATATATATGTTGTATTCTTAATTTAAATATGAATATTTTCATTTATTGGATATTTTGAATTCTATAAAGGTATTATCATCTTGAACAATAAAGAGTTACTGGGCACCTGCTAATGACCACAGCCAGAGGCATGTGGGCAAAGCTAGGCATATTCTTATACATAAGAAGCTATCAGGTTCTGAATTTTTCTGATATTTTCCCGTGATCATCTGCATCTGGAAACGCCAGCTACATCATCAACAGGTGCGTGCAAAATCCATAAAGTGTCGTATTGCTAGTTCACATGTGATCAAGCCTTGTCCACTTCCCAAAGAAACCTTCACGTGAAGACAAAGCAAACCCTTATTATGAAGCCTTTCACCCCTTTTAGACAGGATCGATTGAGCCATATGTTATCAACAATCTATTTATAACAAACATTGGTATTCTATTTCTCACAATTCTTACTTGCAATCTTGTAATAAAGTGAATGGTAGCTAGCATCATGCTAATATTCCCCCTAAGAAATGCCAGAATATTAGATGGACAATGCAGAACTCAGAAGTTTGTACACGTATTCCTTGACTGGTTAAAATTCACGAAGAAATTGAAGCTGATGGTAGTAGAAACCATGGAAAGTAAAGCCAACCATCTCGTTGATCTCTCTTTATTACAGTGATCAAATTATAGTTTAGAATTGGCTGTCAGCAGCATCACTTAGAAAGTACATAACATGGACTTGGAAATCATATATTAGTTAATAGAAAGAGAAGCCAACAAACTCTTTTGTCACTGGTTTTCACCAAAAATGGGGTATCTTGGCTTTTCTTGTTGTCTCAACTAGCCTTCTCTGTCTGGATTTTACTGTGGCATCTACTGCCAAAAACAGCCATAAATAATTGAGAAGCATAATTGATTTCCGTCACAGTATTCATCACTCCTTCATGGATAGAGTTCAATTGTGTCTTACCCCAATTTTCTTTCTGGTTTTGGTTCCTTGCGTGGCTAGAGGAACAAATGCACTAGGCCTTAGCTACGATTTCTACAATAAGACTTGTCCCAATGTAGAGAAAATCATCCACAATGTGGTTTCTCAAAAGCTTTTGGAAGCTCCTGTCACCGCTGCTGGTGCTCTTCGCATCTTCTTCCACGACTGCTTTGTTGAGGTACAAAGAGTGCAATTACAATGAACATAAAAACCATCACGGCCATTTCACTGAAAGTTCTCTCTTTTTCTCCATCTTTTGAAGGGATGTGATGCATCAGTCTTAATAGCATCAAGGGAGAGCAACAAGGCAGAGGGGGATGCAGAAATAAATCTTTCTTTGCCAGGAGATGGCTACGATGTCTTCTTCCGAGCCAAGAGAGCTCTAGAGTTGCAATGCCCTGGCTTTGTCTCTTGTGCTGATGTTATGGCCATTGCCACTAGAGACTTGGTTAACTTGGTCTTGTCTCAAACTTGCCTTGAAACATTTTTAATTCAACATTTGTTAGATCACAAGTATTGAAATCTGAAAGAAGAGTAATAGTTTACAACGTACAATGCATGTTCTTTTCAGGTGGGAGGGCCAAGGTGGGAAGTGAAGAAGGGGAGAAGAGATGGGCTAATCTCCAAGGCCTCAAGGGTGGACGGCAACCTTCCTCAGGTGAACCAAACAATCCCTCAACTAATCTCACTTTTCAAATCCAAAGGTCTATCCACCATGGACATGGTGGCCTTATCAGGCGGACACACCATAGGTTTCTCACATTGCAAGGAATTCATGCCAAGAATCTATGGCTACAACAGCACATTTGACATAGACCCGACAATGAACCAGGAATATGCAAGAACCCTTCGGAGTCCTTGTCCTCAGAGACATCTTGATCCAACTGTGGTTGCCCTTAATGATGTAACTACACCATTTATTTTTGACAATGCTTATTACCACAACCTTAAAAAGGGTCTTGGGTTGCTAGCAAGTGACCAGATGTTGGTTTTGGACCCCTTAACTCGAGGTTATGTGGATATGATGGCTGCTGATCAACAACTTTTTTTCAATTACTTTGTTGAGTCCATGATAAAGCTAGGCCAAGTTGGAGTCAAGACGGGGAGTGATGGTGAGATTAGAAGACGTTGTGACTCCTTCAATAATTAATTAAAAGACGCTCTGCTGTTCTTTATTTTGTGATATCCTTTTTGTATGGTGAGAGTTGTTTAATGCAAATTCCAATCCCCATTACATTAGACAATGTTTCATCGGACAAACTTTATTTGAATGCTGTAACTATACATCTTTTACAAGAAAAATGTGTTACAGACAAATTACTTGCAGTCTTCATGTTTTTTCTAAAAATAGATCCGCTAATATCATGAGTGTGGTTGAGAATATAATAATGGTTGTTTTTTTTGCTTGAAAATTTATTATTATAATATTTTTTATTTTTAAAAAATTATTTTTGATATTAGTATATTAAAAGCAATTTAAAAATACTCAAAAAAAATTAACTTGAAACAAATATAAAATAAAAAATTTTTAAAAAACAAAAATAAACCGTCTCTTCATCTAACCAAGATAAATTGACGGCACAAACTTGTCATATTCAGCGTTCATTTGGCCAGTCTCCATCTTTTTCGTTGGACGGGTGTCGGAATAGGTGGTTGCTGGCCTCAGTGTTAGCTATGTTGTTAGATAAAATAACCGGATAGACCGTCAACAAGCCCGTCTAGCTCAGTTGGTAGAGCGCAAGGCTCTTAACCTTGTGGTCGTGGGTTCGAGCCCCACGGTGGGCGTTTGTATTGTTTTTTTTCATTCAAATGCGGCATTTTTCTTTTAAACAAATTATATATGACTATAGACTGTTATATTTATCAAGACTTTCTTTATCAAAATCTCTCGTTATATTCGAATCTAACATTATAACACGAGTAATAGAACTGGTTTATCACATGAACCACCTTTTGATGGTTGGTGATGGGGAAAATAGAGGCAACTTTTGAGTTCTTACTAGTAAACCAGTTCATCACTGTCCAACTTTCTGCTATTATATAAACATCTGAGTTGAAGAGTAACATTATCTTCTAACACTTCAAGTCTCTATGGCCAAGGCCTAGTTTCGTGTTCTTCTGGCTTTAAACCTCCTATTTTTTGATTCAGTTCATGGTCTAAGATATTGCTTTTACACTGAAACCTGCCTGAATGTTGAGCAGGTAATCTGTAATGCTGTTGCTGACAAGTTTTCAGAGATCCTGTTTCTGCTGCTGGCGCTCTACGAATCTTCTCCCTTGAGTGCTTTGTTGGGCCAGACCCCTTTAATTTCCTGCTCTTATATTCATGGAATTGTACTCTATTCAGCTTCTTTCCAACTTTCTAGTTCAATCTTTGATAAATTTCAAGACTGCGTCTAACACTATATGTTCGGGTTTTCATGGAGGGTTGTGATGCATTTGTAGCATCAAGCAACTCTGTAAAACTAGAAAGGGATGCAGAAATAAACCTGTCATTGTCTGGAAATGGTTTTGATCTCTTCTTTAGAGCCACGACAGCTGTTGAATCACATTGTCCAAGAGTGGTTTCTTGCGCAGATGTCGTGGCAATTGTCCCAAGAGATACAGGTTCAATGGTAAAGAGCTAAGACAATTACCACCTCCACAGATTCTTTCATTCTCTGTTTGTCTACAATCCTCACTTGAAATGCATACACCATCAGCTAGGAGGCCCAAGGTTTAGAGTGCAAATGGGAAGAAGACCTTGTCTCTGAGGCTTAAGAGTGGCCGGAAACATTCCTCAGGCAAATGTCACACTCTCTGAAGGATTATGGTGACTTATCAGGAGCCCACTCCATCAGTGCCTCTCAATGCAAGGAGTTCATGTACAGAATCCATGGCTACAAGTAATTTGACATGGGCACAACCATGGACCAAAACTATGTTAAAAAACTACGCACAAAATGATCCGACAGCATTGACCTTAGACAATGCCTATTACCGGAATCTTCAGAAGGGCTTTGGACCCAAGAACTCAGGTTTATGTCAATTTAATGGCCAAAGATCAAGATGTGTTTTACAGTCACTTATCACAGCCATGATCAAGTTGGGTACTATACGGGTCAAGACAGGGAACGAGGGAGAGATCACGCAAGATTGTGGATCATCTAATAGATAAGATTAATTATTCCATTTCCAACTAGCATACCATGTATAGGTTGCTTCTTTAACATTGTAATCGAATCCTATAACATAAAATACAGTAAATGGAGATTTTCAAATGTGCACATGAATAAAAATACATCATTAAATAAGGCATATGCAAAATTACAGACTTACAGTCTTGGTGAGGATCAAAAAGATGTTCAACAAAGAAAAACCATTCCACTCCAACGAATTTAGCAAATTTAAATGGTTACACTTCAAGAAATCAGCGTCATCTTTACTACCAAATGTAGTTTTGGCAAATGTAAGCTCACTGGGGCTGATCAGTTTCAGCTTCAAATAAATTCCAAATTTCTTCAACAAAGCATCACTGGAACTTTTCTGAATCTTTCTCCATGAAACAAGATGAGGGTAACAAATGAGTTCAACTCTGTGTGTAGACTCCATAAGATCTTCACTTCACAAATGGAACTCCAGAAGGAGTTTTCGAAGCATATTCCACATACTCCGACCCAAAAAACTGCCTCAAGAAAAACTCTTCATATGGTATCCGTTGAGAAAAGAAGCGCCAGACAACAATAGCAAACCCAATTGTCGATATAGGATTACTTAACATTATCTGAGTTCCCACTGACCAGATTAAGAAACCAGTGTATGATGGATGACGTACAAACCTATACACTCCATGAGTTATCAAATTATGTTGCTCCTCGTGATTAACCTTAATCAGATGTGTGAACGATTGTCCAGCTGTTACAATGGCTAGCTTCCGAGTAATCTCCCCAATTATAACCATCACAAGACCTAAATTGCTTACCCACCAATATTCCTTCAACCCAGGAAATAAAGCAATCTCAACAACATACTCAAGCAACGCAAACATCATTGCAAACACATAAGCTTTGCTGATCAAGAGTGAACTAAGATTAACACTTGATCTCCCATGAATAGCAGCAACTAAAACATATTCAGAACTATGAAAAAAGAGCACAGCCAAAAACATCTGGGATAACTGTCTGCGAGCCGTATATCCAAAAATATCTGTCATTTTTGTCAAATCAAAGTGAGCCAATTTCAGTCCCTTGTAACATTCAAATTTGTCTTCACACTAATGTGCTAAACCCAATGACTGTAAATATAACTTCAAACCTGAAAAAGAAGGACAGCAGCAGCTATACATCATTAATCCTGAAACTTCATTCTTCATATCACCCAAAATTTGCTTCAAAAATGACATCTTTCTCTGAAAAAAATAAAGGGTTTCTGAATTTGTGTCTAAACGATCGAGATCTCACGGTCATTACCAACATTGTTCAATCAAACTCTCAGAAACACAACAGATTACACATTAAGGTGTGTAAATAACAATACTTACATTACAATGATGGAAAAGTTGATTCCTTTTACTATATGCACAACATAATTGATAAAAAAAAGAAAAAAGAAACCCAGCACTAAAAACAGCTTGAAATCACACTTGCTAAAAGGGTTATCAAGAAAAATATTTAAATCTTAGTTAGAGTCTTAATAAGCAAAAAGTAACATCAAAGTTAGAATCTTTAACTCTAAGGGGTCAGGGATCAATTTTTTACCTCTCGAAATTGATATTGAATTCTGTTGATCGGATTTCAAGGAAGAGATGAGAGAAATGGGTGAGAGATATTGATGTTTGAAAGAACTGTTTAAATTGTTATTCAACACTTTGAAAAATGCAAAACCACTTTTAGGAGTTTTACGGAAAAGTAAGTAAAGTTTTGCGGAAGAGAGCGTCCTCTAATACTAAAGTATTCTTTAAATTAGGTGATTACAATTATAATTACGCGTGGAAAATATATATATCCATGTAAATTAAATAATGTTGTGTGATTTTTAATTGAAATTATATTAAAATAATTTTTTTTATTTTTTAAATATTGTTATATTAAAATTATTTAAAAATATAAAAATATTAATTTGATATTTTTTCACATAAAAATTAATTTAAAAAATATATTATAATACAAAAACAAATCCTCATCTAAGAGACTGGTAGTTAATTTACATGTTTAGCTATAAACTTTGATTACACAACAAAATATAAATAATAAGTATTTCACTATATAAAGAGGTTTAACATAAATATATTCACACCTCCACTACCTAAACTATAAAAATTAACAATAATTATTGCTCGGCCGTGTAGAACTTGTAATCAAGTTTATACAACTTTCGATTACAATTAATAACTACACAATATAGAACATAAACTTATCATGCATCATCATTCATGACCTTCATCATAATTTCCATAAATTTCATCATAATTTCCATAAATACATTTCTTTTCATATTAATCATCATCTTGTTTGATTCATATAATTTTCTTATAATACTAGCAAGTCATACATATTGACAACTAATCAAGATAAATACATCGACAAGTCAGATATACCGACTCATCTAACCCCACTCATGGCAATTAGTTAAGATAAACACTAACACGTCAAATATATTGATGCCTCTAGCTCTACCCATGGATGCTAATCAAGGTAAAACACACTGACAAGTCAGACATACTAACACCTTTAGCTCCACTCAAGGTAACTAGTCAAAGTAAACACACCGATAAGTCAGATATATTGACACCTCTAATTCCACTTAAGACAATTAATCAAGGTAAAAATACGGACAAGTAAGACATATTGATGCCTCTAGCTCCCTAGCTCCCCTTATAGAAGCTAGTCAAAGTACGCATACTAGCAAGTCAGATATATTGATGTCTCTAGTTATACTCATGAAAGTTAGTCAAAGTAAACATATCAGCAAGTCAGATATACCGACGATTCTAACTCCACTTATGGAAGATAGTCAAAGTTACCATTTTTTCCATACATTCCATTTTTGTTCTTTTTTTTTACATCCATGTCTTTAAGAAATAAAATAAAAATAGAGCATAAGATATAGAATTTTAAAAGATAAATTCAAGTTCTAAAGCACCTATCTGGAGCCTGCAAATGCCTAGCTGCTCTTGTCTATTGTCCAACTTTCACAACCTTCCCTGCATTAACAGGTCCAAACTATCATAAACTCAGAAACTCATAATAGGAACCCTATTTCGGTTCTCTTTCAATCCTATATTCCCAACCAACAAAAATAAAATAAAATTATGGGGTTTAATATACATATAAAAAAACCCCAACCCTTGTATACTCAATCATAAACTTAACAAATCATGTTCAATGGCTCCATCAAATATTTTCTCCTATAAACAAAATCATATACAATCATCCTTTACACAAAATCAATTCCCTCTTCTAAAATTCCTTATTAGCCGAATCTTATCCTTAAGAAGTCAAGGGTTTTCTTTTCAAAATTTCATGAAGTTAGGA
>Ga0307517_10009612_pt1 | contig 13684 bp, 13 predicted proteins | sample 23_EM_MG_FD_194515 | JGI IMG/M metagenome (GOLD analysis project Ga0307517, IMG submission 194515) | Populus trichocarpa ectomycorrhiza microbial communities from riparian zone in the Pacific Northwest, United States - 23_EM | ecosystem: Host-associated > Plants > Roots > Unclassified | place...
TGGAAGCAGGTATCCGGCGCTCGCCGAGGCGGCCCTCCCGCGCCGTCTGTGCAATCTCGGCACTAAGTGGTTCCCCTAGTACATGACCGCGGTCAAGAGTTTGGGATGGACCCGAGCGTGACACTAGCGCCAGTCCCGCAAGGCCGAAGGCATCGTGGGATATGGGCGGCCCGATGTGGGGGCTGCGCAACCGGAGTTCGACAAGTTTTCTTGACGCGCGACCCATCTGCTCAAGCGCCAGGTTCTGTTTCACAGCTGATCTGCACATGCCCCGGCCTCGGCCCAGGCTCCGCGATCAGACCTTATTTCAAGCCAGGAGACTTTCATGAATCAATCAATCGCCGCGGGCGTGGGTTCGGGAGGCGCGATCGCGACCGCCCATGGCCCGATGCACCGCTGGGGTCAGTTGCTGATGGGCATCGTGTGCATGGCGATGATCGCCAATCTGCAGTATGGATGGACACTGTTCGTCAACCCGATCGCTGACAAGCATGGCTGGAGCCGCGCTGCCATCCAGGTGGCGTTCACGATCTTCGTGCTCACCGAAACATGGCTGGTGCCGATCGAAGGCTACCTGGTCGACAAGTTCGGCCCGCGTCCGGTCGTGCTGGTCGGCGGCATCCTCTGCGGCCTCGGCTGGGTGTTGAACTCCTTTGCCGACTCGCTGACCATGTTGTACATCGCCGCGGCGGTGGGCGGCATCGGTGCCGGCGCGGTGTATGGCACCTGCGTGGGCAACGCGCTGAAGTGGTTCCCGGATCGTCGTGGCCTCGCCGCCGGCCTGACGGCCGCCGGCTTCGGCGCCGGTTCGGCGCTCACGATCGTGCCGATCTCGGCCTTCATCAAGTCGAGCGGTTATGAAGCGGCGTTCCTGTACTTCGGCATCGGCCAGGGCTTGATCGTGTTCCTGCTCGCGCTGTTCCTGACGCGTGCGCCGGAACACAAGAAGATGACCGGTATCTCGAACATCAATGTGCAGCAATCCAAGCGCGACTACACGCCGGGCGAGGTGCTGCGCCAGCCGGTGTTCTGGGTCATGTACGTGATGTTCGTGATGGTCGCCGCCGGTGGCCTGATGGCGACGGCCCAGCTCGGCCCGATCGCCAAGGACTTCAAGATCGGCGACGTTCCCGTCAACATCATGGGCCTGGTGCTGCCGGCGCTGACCTTCGCGCTGGCCATCGACCGGGTGCTCAACGGGTTGACGCGGCCGTTCTTCGGCTGGGTCTCCGACCAGATCGGACGCGAGCCGACGATGTTCATCGCCTTTGCGCTCGAAGCCGTCGGCATCTTGGCGCTCTACAAGTTTGGCCAGAACCCGATCGCCTTCGTGATCCTGACCGGCTTGGTGTTCTTCGCCTGGGGCGAGATCTACAGCCTGTTCCCGTCGACCTGCGCCGACACCTTCGGCTCCAAGTTCGCGGCGTCGAACGCCGGCCTGCTGTACACGGCCAAGGGCACGGCCTCGCTGCTGGTGCCGCTGTCCAGCGTGCTGGCCACGGCCACGGGTAGCTGGCACACGGTGTTCATCGTGGCCAGCGTGATGAACGCGATCGCGGCACTGATGGCCTGGTTCGTCTTGCGGCCGATGCGGCGCTCGGTGATGAGCCGGTCCATCGCGAACTGAAGGCGTCGAAAGTGATCACCCACCCGCGGCCGCGCTGGTGGGTGATTTTCGATAAAGTTGACCGCGGTCATCCCCATAAACCGGCCCTCTAAACCATAGTTCAGGCACGACATCCACGACGTCTGAAACTTGCGCAAGACAACAGGGGTCACCGCCCCGCGCGCATCTCACCCGCACCCACACGAACCCGAAGGAGACACGCATGTCCGCAGTTCTGACGGAAAAGCCTCTCGACATGACAAACGACGCCCAAGCCCCCGCGATGACCGACGGGTTTCACCTGGTCATCGATGCCCTGAAACTCAACGGTATCGACACCATCTTCGGTGTGCCGGGCATTCCGATCACCGATCTGACGCGCATGGCGCAGACCGAAGGCCTGCGCATGATCTCGTTCCGGCATGAGCAGCACGCCGGCAACGCCGCGGCCGCTGCGGGTTTCCTGACTCAGAAGCCGGGCATCTGCCTGACGGTGTCGGCGCCGGGCTTCCTGAACGGCCTGACCGCGCTGGCGAACGCAACGACCAACTGCTTCCCGATGATCCTGATCAGCGGATCGAGCGAGCGCGAGATCGTCGACCTGCAGCAGGGCGACTACGAAGAGATGGACCAGCTCGCGATCGCCAAGCCGCTGTGCAAGGCGGCGTTCCGCGTGCTGCACGCCGAGGACATCGGCGTCGGCGTCGCCCGTGCGATCCGCTCGGCGTTGTCGGGCCGCCCGGGCGGTGTGTACCTCGACCTGCCGGCCAAGCTGTTCGCGCAGACGATGGATGCAGCCGCCGGCAAGGCCTCGCTGATCAAGGTCGTCGACGCCGCACCACGCCAGCTGCCGGCACCTGACTCGGTCCAGCGTGCGCTCGACCTGCTGAAAGGCGCGAAGCGTCCGCTGATCCTGCTCGGCAAGGGCGCGGCCTACGCGCAAGCTGATGCCGACATCCGTGCGTTCGTCGAGAAGTCCGGCATCCCCTACCTGCCGATGTCGATGGCCAAGGGCCTGCTGCCCGACACGCATGCGCAATCGGCCTCGGCCGCGCGCTCGTACGTGCTGGCCGAAGCCGACGTCGTCGTGCTGGTCGGCGCGCGCCTGAACTGGCTGCTGTCGCACGGCAAGGGCAAGACCTGGGCGCAGGACAAGGGCGCGAAGAAGTTCATCCAGATCGACATCTCGCCGACCGAGGCCGACAGCAACGTCGCGATCGAGGCGCCGCTGATCGGTGACATCGGCTCCTGCGTCTCGGCGCTGCTCGCGGGCATGGGCCCGAACTGGGCCAAGCCGCCTGTCGAGTGGACCGGCGGTATCGCCGACCGCCGCGACAAGAACCAATCGAAGATGGCCGCGACGCTCGCGCTGAACCCGTCGCCGATGAACTTCCACAGCGCGCTGAACGTGATCCGCGAGCAGGTCAAGGCGCGCCCCGATGCGATCGTCGTCAACGAAGGCGCGAACACGCTGGACTTCGCGCGCAGCATCGTCGACATGTACGAGCCGCGCAAGCGCCTGGACGTCGGCACCTGGGGGATCATGGGCATCGGCATGGGCTTCTCCGTTGCGGCCGCGGTCGTCACCGGCAAGCCGGTGATCGCGATCGAGGGCGACAGCGCCTTCGGCTTCAGCGGCATGGAAGTCGAGACGATCTGCCGCTACAACCTGCCGGTCTGCGTGATCGTCTTCAACAACAACGGCATCTACCGCGGCATCGACGTGAACGGCTCCGGTGGCACTGATGTGGCGCCGACGGTGTTCGTGAAGAACGCGCGCTACGACCTGATGATGCAGGCCTTCGGCGGCGTCGGCGTCCACGCGACGACAACCGCGGAGCTGAGCAAGGCACTGAGCGAAGCGGTGGCCAGCGGCAAGCCGACGCTGATCAACGCCGTCATCGATGAAACCGCTGGTACCGAGAGCGGTCGCATCACCAGTCTGAACCCGCAAAGCGCGGCGAAGAAAAAGCAGTAACTTTCCCAGTCACACAAGGAGCACTCATATGAGCACCAAACCACTCGACGGCATCAAGATCATCGACTTCACGCACGTGCAAGCGGGCCCGGCCTGCACCCAGCTGCTGGCCTGGTTCGGCGCGGACGTGATCAAGGTCGAGCGCCCCGGCTCGGGTGACGTGACCCGCACGCAACTGCGCGACATCCCCGGCGTCGACGCGCTGTACTTCACGATGCTCAACAGCAACAAGCGCTCGCTGACGCTGGACACCAAGAAGCCCGAAGGCAAGCAGGTGCTCGAGACGCTGATCCGACAGTGCGACGTGCTGGTCGAGAACTTCGGTCCCGGCGCGCTCGACCGCATGGGCTTCACCTGGGAGCGCATCCAGGAGCTGAACCCGAAGATGATCGTCGCCTCGGTCAAGGGCTTCAGCGACGGCCACCACTACGACGACCTGAAGGTCTACGAGAACGTCGCGCAGTGCGCCGGCGGCGCTGCTTCGACCACCGGCTGGTGGAAGGGCGAGCACTCGGAGCCGACCATTTCGGCGGCCGCGCTCGGCGACAGCAACACCGGCATGCACCTCGCGATCGGCATCCTGACGGCCATCATCGGCCGCCAGCAGACCGGCAAGGGTCAGCGTGTCGCGTGCGCGATGCAGGACGCCGTGCTGAACCTGTGCCGCGTGAAGATGCGCGACCAGCAGCGCCTCGATCGGCTGGGCTACCTCGAGGAGTATCCGCAGTACCCGCACGAGAAGTTCGGCGACGTCGTGCCGCGCGGCGGCAATGCCGGCGGCGGCGGGCAACCGGGCTGGATCCTGAAGTGCAAGGGCTGGGAGACCGATCCGAACGCGTACATCTACTTCACCGTGCAGGGTCATGCCTGGGAACCGATCTGCGACGCGCTCGGCAAGCCCGAGTGGAAGACCGATCCGGCCTACACGACCGCCAAGGCGCGCCAGCCGCACATCATGGAGATCTTCGGCACGATCGAGGACTGGCTCAAGGACAAGACCAAATACGAGGCCGTCGACATCCTGCGCAAGTTCGACATCCCCTGCGCGCCGGTGTTGTCGATGAAGGAACTGCTGAACGACGAATCGCTGCGCAAGAGCGGCTCCATCGTCGAGGTGCCGCACAAGGAGCGCGGCAGCTACTGGACCATCGGCAGCCCGATCAAGTTCTCCGACCTGAAGCCGGAGATCACCGCCTCGCCGCTGCTGGGCGAGCACACGGACTCGGTGCTGGCTGACCTGGGCTACACGCCGTCGCAGATCAAAGAGTTGCACGCCGCGAACGCGGTCTGATGCGCTGACATCGAGTTGCTTCGGTGCTCGAACGAACGGCGCCCGAGGGCGCCGTTTCCATTCCGGCAGCATGGAGTCGGCGGATGACGACAGGAAATGACATGAAGACAGGCATTGACTGCCATCAACTGGTTGCTGCGGTTGGCGATGCGATCATCGCATCCGACGCGAGTGGCGCGATCACGCTCTGGAATCCCGGGGCGGCGCGCATGTTCGGCTACACCGAAGAAGAGGCGCTGGGCCAATCGCTCGACCTCATCACCCCCGAGCGGCTGCGCCACCGCCACTGGGAGGGCTACAACAAGTCGATGGCGACCGGCACGACCAAGTACGGCAACGATCTGCTGCGCGTGCCCGCGGTGCACAAGGACGGGCGCGCGATGTCGATCGCCTTCACGGTGGCGATGCTGTCCACGCCCGAGCAGAAAGTGGGCGCGATTGTTGCGATCATCCGCGACGAGACGGCCCGGTTCAACGACGAGCGCGCGCTGAAGAGGCGCGTCGCCGAGCTCGAGGCCCAGGCCCAGGTGGCCGCGGCAAAATAGACGACGAATCCAAGACCCCCGGAGAAAGACATGAGCAAGGCGTTGGAAGGCTACCGAATCCTCGATTTCACCCATGTGCAATCGGGCCCCACCTGCACGCAGCTGCTGGCGTGGTTCGGTGCCGACGTGATCAAGGTCGAACGGGCCGGCGAAGGCGATGCGACGCGCGGCCAGCTGCGCGACATCCCGGATGCCGACAGCCTGTACTTCACGATGCTCAACCACAACAAGCGCTCGATCACGATCGACACCAAGAAGCCCAAGGGCAAGGAGGTGCTCGAAACCTTGATCAAGCAGTGCGACGTGCTGGTCGAGAACTTCGCGCCCGGCGCGCTCGACCGCATGGGCTTCAGCTGGGAGCGCATCAACGAGCTCAACCCGCGCATGGTGGTCGCGTCGGTGAAAGGCTTCGGCCCTGGCAAGTACGAGAACTGCAAGGTCTACGAGAACGTCGCGCAATGCGCGGGCGGCTCGGCCTCGACGACCGGCTTCGACGACGGCCCGCCGATGGTCACCGGCGCGCAGATCGGCGACAGCGGCACCGGGCTGCACCTCGCGCTCGGCATCCTCGCCGCGCTGCTGCAGCGCCACAGCACCGGTCGTGGCCAGAAGGTGCTCGCACCGATGCAGGACGCGGTCTTGAACCTGTGCCGCGTCAAGCTGCGCGACCAGCAACGCCTGGATCGCACCGGCACGATGCACGAGTACCCGCAGTACCCGGACGGCAAGTTCGGCGATGCCGTGCCACGCGCCGGCAACGCCTCGGGTGGCGGCCAGCCCGGCTCGATCCTGAAGTGCAAGGGCTGGGAGACCGACCCGAACGCCTACATCTACTTCATCACCCAGGGCGCGGTCTGGCCGGCGGTGTGCAAGGTCATCGGCGAGGAGGGCTGGATCACCGACGAGGCGTTCGCGACGCCGGCCGCGCGGCTGCTGCACCTGAAGCCGATCTTCGCCCGCATCGAGAAGTGGACGATGACCAAGGACAAGATCGAGGCCATGGACATCCTGAACCAGTACGACATTCCGTGCGGGCCGATCCTGTCGATGAAAGAGATCGCCGAAGACGAATCGTTGCGCGCGAGCGGCACGATCGTCGAGGTCGATCATCCGGTGCGCGGCAAGTACCTGACGGTGGGCAACCCGATCAAGATGTCCGACAGCCCGACGCAGGTGACACGCTCGCCCTTGCTCGGTGAGCACACCATCGAAGTGCTCGAGCAGCTTGGCTACAGCCAGGCGCAGATCGGGGCGTTGCGCGAAGAGCGCGTGATCTGAGCGCTTGAGCACGCTGGATCGAGGGGCTCAGCGCCGCACGCCCAATGCATAACTCATCGTCAATGATCAAGGTAATATAGTTTTACTGTTAATTATGGTGTGATTCTCGAACAATGGCTCCATCGTCAGCCCGGCGAACCCGCCGAAATCGAGGAGCACAGCATGAGCGATATCCACCAAACATACCTGTCTCGCGACGCACTGGAGATTGAACGAAACGCCTACAACGTGGCATTTTGCGAATTGGGGCTCGACTGGTACTGGGATGCCCAGACCTACTCCGAACTGCGCGCCTCCTCCCAGCAAAAATGCCACGTTCGCAGCTACCTGGAAACCCATCAAGCGCATTTGCTGCGGGCCTACGACGCCGATTTCCTGGTGCAGGCGATCGAAACCAAGCGCAGCCAGTTCAGCCGATCCTTGGCATCGTAAATAGTCATACGTTCGAATATTCATGTCGAGCGTTCAGGGAATACCATGAATATTCAGGTTCAGCATTGGGTTCGGTATCAGCATGCCGGCGTCATCGGCTTCGGCACGCTGGTCGGTGAGACCATCCGAACGTACCGCGGCGACATGTACGCCAGCCCCGAGCCCACCGGCCGTGAGCTGCCGCTTCGCGACGTGCAGCTGCTCAGCCCGAGCCAGCCGACCAAGGTCATCGCGCTGTGGAACAACTTCGCCGCGTTGGGCGCGAAGCTCGGGCTCGCCGCGCCGGCCGAGCCGCTGTATTTGCTGAAGGCGCCGAATTCGTTCGCGAACCCCGGTGATGTGATTCGCCAGCCGCGCAGCCAGGGCAAGGTCGTGTTCGAGGGCGAGCTCGGCATCGTGATCGGCAAGACCGCGAGCGGCGTCGCCGAAGCCGACGCGATGGACCATGTGTTCGGCTACACCTGCGCGAACGACGTGACCGAGGCCGACATCCTGAACCGCGATGCCTCGTTCACGCAGTGGGTGCGCGCCAAGGGCTTCGACACCTTCTGCCCGATGGGCCCGGTCGTCGCGACCGGCCTCGATGCGGCGACGCTCGTCGTCACCACCACGCTCAACGACAGCGTGCGCCAGAGCTACCCGATCAGCGACATGCGCTTCTCGGTGCCGCGCCTGGTCAGCCTGATCTCGGCCGACATGACGCTGTACCCCGGCGACGTGATCCTGTGCGGCACGTCCATCGGCGTCGGCTCGATGAAGCCCGGCAGCGACATCGCGGTCGGGATCGAAGGCATCGGCACGCTGCGCAACCGCTACGAGTAAGTAGCGCGCCGCCCCAAGAATTCATCTCAAGGAGTCTTCAATGAAAGTGGCAATCATCGGCGCCGGGGCGATCGGCGGCTACGTGGGCGTGAAGCTCGCGCTGGCCGGCGAGGACGTGACCTTCATCGTGCGCGGCGCGAACCTCAGTGCGATCAGGAGCAAGGGCATGAAGCTCATCATGGCCGACGGCACCGAGCATGTCGCCTCGAATGTTCGCGCCACCAACGACTACACCGAAGCCGGCCCGCAGGACCTCGTCATCCTCGCGATGAAGGCGCACCAGGTGGAGGCCGTCGCGCGCGATGTGCCGAAGCTGTTCGGGCCAGATACCGCGGTCGTGACGATGCAGAACGGCATCCCGTACTGGTACTTCCAGAAGCACGGCGGCGTCTACGAGGGCACGCGCGTGCACAGCGTGGACCCGACCGGCATCGTCGGCGAATGCATCCCGGCGCGGCGCGTGATCGGCTGCGTGGTCTACCCGGCATCCGAGCTGATCGCGCCCGGCGTGGTCAAGCACATCGAAGGCGATCGTTTCCCGGTCGGCGAGCTCGACGGCAGCTCGAGCGAGCGCGTGAACCGCATCTCGGCCTGCTTCACGAACGCCGGCTTCAAGGCGCCGGTGCTCGACAACATCCGCGCTGAGATCTGGCTCAAGCTGTGGGGCAACCTGACCTTTAACCCGATCAGCAGCCTCAGCCACGCGACGCTGGTCGACATCTGCCAGTTCCCGCTCACGCGTGCGCTCGCCGCGTCGATGATGGCCGAGGCCCAGGCGATCGCGCACAAGCTCGGCATCGAGTTCCGCGTGTCGCTTGACAAGCGCATCGCCGGGGCCGAGAAGGTCGGCAAGCACAAGACCTCGATGCTGCAGGACATCGAGGCCGGCCGCGCGCCGGAGATCGACGCACTGGTCGGCACGGTGGTCGAGCTCGGTCGCCTGACCGGCACGCCGACGCCGCACATCGACACCGTCTACGCGCTCGTCAAGCTGCTCGGCAAGAGCATGGACGAGCAGCGCGGCCAGGTGCGTTTGCAAGAGATGGCCGCCGCAGCCTGAACAAGAGGCAGCAAGTACCATGAAGCGCGCACGCAGAGCCCGCATCGTCGCCACGCTCGGCCCGGCGACTTCGGGCGAGGCCGCGATTCGCGCCTTGTTCGAGGCCGGCGTCGACGTGTTCCGCCTCAACTTCAGCCACGGCTCGCAGGCCGACCATGCGCAGCGGCTGAACAGCATCCGCAAGCTCGAGGCCGAATTCGGCCGGCCGATCGGTGTGCTGCTCGACCTGCAGGGGCCGAAGCTCCGGCTCGGTACCTTCACCGGCGGCAAGGCGCAGCTGAATGCGGGCTCGCGCTTCCGGCTCGACCTGAACCCGGCGCCCGGCGATGCACAGCGCGCGCCGCTGCTGCACCCTGAGATCTTTGCGGCGCTCAAACCTGGCACCGAGCTGTTGCTCGACGACGGCAAGCTGCGCCTGCGCGTCGAGGCCTGCGGCCCCGAGCTCGCCGACACCACCGTGATCAACGGCGGCCCGATCTCGGACCGCAAGGGCGTCAACGTGCCCAGCGTCGTGCTGCCGATCTCGCCGCTCACCGCGAAAGACCGCGAGGATCTCGCGTTCGGTTTGAGTCTGGGCGTGGACTGGGTCGCGCTGTCGTTCGTGCAGCGCCCCGAAGACATCACCGAGGCGCGCGCCATCATCGGCGACCGTGCCTGGATCATGGCCAAGCTCGAGAAGCCCGCGGCGATCCAGGAACTCGCGGCCATCGTCGCGCTGGCCGACGGCGTCATGGTCGCGCGCGGCGACCTCGGTGTCGAGCTGCCGCCCGAAGAAGTGCCCGAGCTGCAGCGCCTGATCGTGCGCAGCTGCCGCCAGGCCGGCAAGCCGGTCGTGGTGGCCACGCAGATGCTGGAGTCGATGATCCAGGCGCCGGTGCCGACGCGCGCCGAGGTCTCTGACATCGCCACCGCGATCTACGACGGCGTCGATGCGGTGATGCTGTCGGCCGAGTCGGCGTCGGGCGCGTACCCGATGGAGGCGGTGGCGATGATGAACCGCATCATCACGCGCGTCGAGGCTTCCGACTCGTACCGCGCCGGCATCGACGCCTCGCACACGCCCGCCGACGCGACGACCGCTGATGCGGTGTGCTGCTCGCTGCGCCGTGTCGCTGCGCTGATCGCGCCGGCGGCGTTGATCACCTACACCGCGTCCGGCTTCACCAGCCTGCGTGCCGCGCGCGAGCGGCCGGTCGCACCGATCCTGAGCCTGACGCCCGAGGTGAACACCGCACGCCGTCTTGCGCTCGTGTGGGGCGTGCACGCGGTGCTCGTCGACCAGATCCATGACGTCGGCGAGATGGTCAAGTGGGCCAATCGCACCGCCGTCATCGAAGGCTTCGCGGGCGCCGGCGCCGATGTCGTGATCGTTGCCGGGCTGCCGTTCGGCGAACCGGGCACGACCAACCTCTTGCACGTCTCGAGGATCGCGGGAGCGACTGCCAGAGTCGGCTGAGCGAGCCGATCATGCGTCGATGAAACACGCCACGCTGCGCCAGCTGAAGGTCTTCGAAGCGGTCGCGAGGCTCCTGAGTTTTTCGCGTGCGGCAGAGGAATTGCACCTGACGCAACCGGCGGTCTCGACGCAGGTGCGCAAGCTCGAAGACCACGCAGGCCTCGCGCTGTTCGAGCAGTTTGGCAAGAAGATCTACCTGACCCCGGCCGGCGCCGAGCTGCTCGACATCAGCCGCGGCATCATCCAGCAGTTCGAGGTCGCCGAGAGCGCGATGACGCAGTTCAAGGGTGTCTCGGGCGGCAAGCTGAATGTCGCGGTGATCAGCGCCGGCGACTATTTCTTTCCGCGCCTGCTGGTCGAGTTCATCGGCCGGCACCAGGGCGTGGTGCTGAACTTCACGGTGCACAACCGCGAGGGCCTGCTGTCGCACATGGCCGCGAACCTGACCGACCTGGCGATCATGGTGCGCCCGCCGGTTGAACCCGACATGGTCGCCGAGCCCTTCGCGCCGCACCCGTATGTAATCGTCGCGGCACCGACCCACGCGCTCGTCGGCGAGACGGGCATCCGCATCGAGCGGTTGCTGCGCGAGCCCTTCGTCGTGCGCGAGAAGGGCTCGGACACCTGGCAGTCGATGCAAGAGGGCTTCGGCGCGCACATCGACCGGCTCAACATCGCGATGCAGATCAAGAGCACCGAGACCATCAAGCAGGCCGTGATGGCCGGGCTGGGCCTGGGCTTTCTGTCGGCCCACACGATCGCTCAGGAGCTGCGCACCGGCAGCCTGAAGGTGCTCGACGTGCGCGGCTTTCCGCTGATGCTCAACTGGTATGTCGTGCACCGCCGCCACAAGCGCCTGCCGCCGGTGGCGCAGGCGTTCAAGGACTTTCTGCTGAACGAAGGCGCGACCCTGATCGCGCAGACGATGGCTAGTTGACGAAGGTCGTGTCGGTCGGGGCCTGCGGCGGGATTTTGATCGCGAGCGCCTTGAAGCGTCCGCTGGTGGATTCGCTGCCCGCGTGGTGCGTGCCCTTCGGGATGATGATCAGCATGCCGGGGCGGATCTCGCGCTTGCTGTCGCCCAGCCAGGCGGTGCCGCTGCCTTCGACGATGTATTGAATCTCGTCGGCGCCCGAATGAAAGTGCTTCGCGACGTTGCCCATTTGCACCGCGATCGTCGCGTGCTCGGTCGCGACCAGGCCTTTCGAGCGCAAGTCCGGATTCGGCGTGGTGGGCAGCTCGGCCTCCTTGATCGCCGCGATGTCGATGATCATCGGCGTCAGCCCCGCGGGCTGTGCCTGGGCGCCGGGCAGCAGGCGCTGCGCGAACGGCGACACGACCACGCCGGCGCCGAACGCAAGGGCGAGCGAGAGGGTGGGGACGAGTCGCATCTGGCTCGCCCCTGCTACTTCTTTTTCGCTGCCGCCGGCTTGACGGCCGCCGCGGCTCCGCCGCCCTGCAGGCCTTCGGACATGCCGATCAACACGCCGCTGACGAGCGCCGCGTAGCCGTCGAGCATCGCCTGCGCCGTCTTCGCGGTCGCGGCACGGCCATCGCGCAGCGCGGTCTGCGTTTGCGCCATCAGCTGCTCGACCGTCTGCGTCGCCTGCGCGCCGGTGTCGGTGCCCTTGAGCTTCATCGCGCTGAGCACGTTGTCCCATGGGCCCTGCATGCCCTGCATCGGCGCGCTGGCGCCCTGGACCGCCTTGGTCACGGTCGCGAAGAAGGTGTCTTCCATCTTCTCGAGGTTGTCGATCGCGGTCTTGAGCTGCTTCTCCTTCAGTGCGGCGCCCTGGTCGACGAACTGCTGCAAGGCCTTGCGGTTGGCCTCGACGGCCTGCAGCAGCGCGTTGTCCATGCCCGCGAACGCCTTCGTCAGCATCGCCTCGACATCGACCGGGCTGGCGACGTTCTGCGCCGCGCCGGCGGTGGCCGCAGTCGTCACCGTCTTCAGCACCTTCTTGATGTTCTCCATCGTCAGCTCGCGGCCCTGCAAGGCCTTCAGCGTGGCGTCGGCGACCGCCTTGCGCAGCGCCTCGCCCTGCTTGGTGGTGGCCTCCGAGAACATCTTGGCGATGGCGCCTTGGTCGATCCCTGACTTGATCATTGTTGGTCCTTTGTGGTGGTTGTTCGAAGCAGCTGCGGATCGAAAATTCATTGCATGTGCTGGCCGCCATTTATGGCGATGTTCGCGCCGGTCACGAACGCGGCTTCTTCGGAAGCGAGGTAGATGATCAGACCGGCCACCTCTTCGGGCTTGCCGAGCCGGCCGACCGGAATGTTCGGCAGGATCTTGGTGTCCAGCACTTCCTTCGGAATCGCCGTGACCATCTTGGTGCCGATGTAGCCCGGCGAGATCGTGTTGACGGTGACGCCGCGCTTGGCCACTTCGAGCGCGAGCGCCTTGGTGAAGCCGTGCACACCGGCCTTCGCGGCCGAGTAGTTGGTCTGGCCGAACGCACCCTTGCTGCCGTTCACCGATGACACGTTGATGACGCGGCCCCAGCCGCGCTCGACCATGCCGTCGGCGACCTGCTTGGTCATGTTGAACAGGCTGTCGAGGTTCGTGCGCATCACCGCGTCCCAGTTGACCTTGTCCATCTTCTTGAAGGTCATGTCGCGCGTGATGCCGGCGTTGTTGACCAGCACGTCGATCGCGCCAACCTTCTTCTGTACCTCGGCAACGGCCTTGGTGCAGGAGTCGAAGTCGGACACGTCGCAGGGCACGGCGAGGATCTCGTAGCCGTTGTCCTTCATGCCCGCGACCCACTCGGTCGACTTGGTGTTGCCGGGCGAATAGGTCACGACGACCTTGTAGCCGGCGTCGACCATCTTGGTGGAGATCGTTTCGCCCAGCCCCCCCATGCCGCCCGTGACCAGAACCACGCGTTGCTTCGCTGCTGTCATTTGTTCGTCTCCTTGGTGATGAAAAGGTGTCAGACCTCGGGCGCGGAGGCGACCGGCATGTGCGCGGTGTGCTGGTCGAGTTCCGCTTCGGGTTCGTCGGCTTCGCTGCCGCTTGCATTGTCGAGCTCGTGCGCAAGACGGGCTTGATCCAGATCACCCGTCCACTTCGCGACCACGATCGTGGCCACGCCGTTGCCGATCAGGTTGGTGAGCGCGCGCGCCTCCGACATGAAGCGGTCGATGCCCAGGATCAGCGCCAGGCCTGCCACCGGCACATGGCCGACCGCCGACAGCGTCGCCGCCAGCACG
>Ga0307517_10009613_pt1 | contig 13680 bp, 13 predicted proteins | sample 23_EM_MG_FD_194515 | JGI IMG/M metagenome (GOLD analysis project Ga0307517, IMG submission 194515) | Populus trichocarpa ectomycorrhiza microbial communities from riparian zone in the Pacific Northwest, United States - 23_EM | ecosystem: Host-associated > Plants > Roots > Unclassified | place...
CTCCTTGGCAAAGGGCTTTCAGCTCCCGTAACCACGGCGGTGTTCGGTCCATTCATCCCAGGGACGTGTATATGCTCACACAATTACTCAATCATGTATCAAAAGAGCAATGTTCGAGAGGGGAATAGACGAAAAAGCGGGGCCCTGGGCGGAGAAAATTCATTGACGGGGGGCTGTTCGGGGCATTGAACGGGGCGGGGGCCTGGACGGGGGCAGGGGCAGGGGTTAAAAAAAAACGCCCCGCCCCTGGCCGTTGACCGGGGCGGGGCGGGGAATTGAGGCGGGGGCCCGCCGGTTTCGGGGCCCCGGAGGCCCCGTAACGAACACTAGAGGTAGGTGGGCAAGCGGGGCCACCAGGCAGAGGGGATGCCAGCCAACGACGATGAGCAGTAGGGTGCCACCCGGAGAGTAGCAGTAGGGTGCCGGCCGGTAAGGGGCAGTAGGGTGCCAGCCGGGGGAGCAGGGTTAGCAGTAAGGTGCCAGCTTAAGGGGCAGTACGGTGCCAGCGGACGGAACCGGGAGGAAGGTAGAGGAAGGATTGCGAGTGGGCTAGCCACAACCGACTAACGGGCCATAGCAAGGGCTTTTGGGACGACAGGGAGACCGAGCGGGACCATGATGTTACTAACTGAAGCTTTCCCCATCAGAGGTACAAGCCCAGCAGAACCGGAGCCTTACTTCGAACGAGAGTCCGGACGCCATATCGCCGACCGGGAACGAAGCGAGAAGCTTTCCGACCGTGCAAAATGCTAAGCGAGGTGCAAAGCAAGTGCGGGGTAAGGGGGAGAACTGAACTTCATGACCGAGCGTCAACGATGACCGGGAACAAGAACCCCAAGGAGGGGAGGCATGCGTGCCCCAGGAGAGGAGGGAAGATGGCTTAACGTCAACCCCTAGGCAGTAGCCATGATGGGGGAAGAGAGGTGGGTGGGGGAAAGTGACGATGATTTCCCATGGTGTTGAGATTTCAATCGCCGGAGGTGGAGGAGAGATGGTTCGTGGCCTATCTCCTGGTTGGAACCAAGCCCCTTTTATAGGCATCTTCTCACAACCCTAACCCTGGTGACTCATCACCTCGTGTAACATAGTCCTTATGACTCATAATGAGTCATAGTGCGAAATCCATTAGCGGACTGATATGAGTCAACTGCGCACATCCTTTTATCCGATCCAAACTCATACACCCGATCATGTGCTCGAATGAGTCGCATGTGTGAAACCCATGACTTGTAATATGAGTCATGTGCGAAAGTCATTATATCGTATGATGTCACAATCGCGAGTCATGAAACCATCAACCAATCATAATCAAATGATGACTTGCAAGTGGGCAGTCATGTGAAAGCTATGAGTCAAACGACGTCATAGTGCAAAAATCCAACATATCTTATGACTAATAAGTATTAGTCATGTGAAATCTGCCTTGCTTAGTCACGATTTGTGACACTAACACATATGTTCAGTATTCTAATAGTTGAAGAATTAAATTATCCTTCTTTTTTTGTATTTCTAGATACCTTTCAACAGTTAGAACGGCTAATTTAGTATTTGTTGAGGTGATATTTTTGTAAATGGGGCACTGGATTTCCAAAGTGTCCCATAACTATGACATGTCTCATCACTAGGTGAAATATGTTAAGGAGTAGGAGTACCTGTCACGCGGGGGTTTGTGACGGAGGAATGATATGGCTTGGAAGTTTCCGGGTGCGCCTCGCAGGGGATTGCAGGGGCACCACACTTTCTGGGGAGGGGTGGCGATACCCTTCTAAAAAGCAGGGTTGAGGCGGGAGATATTTTTTCCCCCTCATGTAAGTTGTATATTTCCTGTGAAGCATCTGCGGGATGCGTGACTTGTCTTGAGAATGATGAATATAAGATGTAGTGGGTCGTATGAACTTAGCCTGGATAACGCACGTTTAACCGGATATCGCAGTGACCTGACATAACTATGGCGACCCCCCCTCTGTTCCTTTTATTTTTCCTTCTTTCTTTCTTTCCCCTTTCTTGGAAGCTTTAGGAAAGGGACATGAGAGTGTTTTCTGTACTTGTAAAGGATTCATGATACGAAACTTTCTTTCAATTTTCCCATCCATACTGACCCGTTCCTCTAGAGCACTAGCCCTCCTCCCACTAGCGATAATCATAGTTGTGGCGGTCAGCGTCGCTATATTATTCTGTAATCGAGGCTATATTATACCTCTTCGAATTTAGTCTGGCTCAGAGGAGTAGGAGGAGGCCAAGGATTCCTAACAAGACTCCTACGATCTACCGCTTAGGACTACGATCCTCAGACCTCTGCTCCCCCGATGAAGACGTCGCAACCACCACTCGGCGGCAATTCACCAACTTCTCCGGTATTGAAGTTCTGACCCCGAGCCCCGCCACTCCTGCCATCGAGGATAAGGATGAGGAAATTGAGGGAGCAAGAAACCCCCCTGCAACACACAGAGGGACGAGAGACGTTTCTGCACATGGGGGCGGAAGGGCGCGGTTTGGGACCAGAGTTAAGACTTAAGACGGAGAACGATAGAGATGGCGCTGATGGTGCGGGGGCTGTGGCTAGTAGGTGGGGTCGGCCACCGAGTCAGTTGGGGAGATATCCCCCGGGTAGCGGATATGCTAGTGGCAGTAATAGTAGCAAAAGGGAGTGATAGCGAGATGGGAAGGGGGCGTCGCACCACCATCACCGGAGGAGTCTTCTGCTTCTTCTGGTGGGAGCGGGTATATGATATTACTGCGCTTCCCTCTCCTGTTTATGCACCGACAAGGTGTCTCTTTTCTTGACAATTCTTTTCTGCCTTTGTCTCAGCATACGATCCGGTGTTTTCCCGTTTCTATTTGGGGAATTGGTGGAGTTCTGCTTGGTTTTTTTCCACTTGTTCCCTCTCTCAGCATTTATACCTCTAACAATCTATCTGATGAACAGGACAGGGGACTGTTTAGTTTTTTACTGGCTTAGTTTATGTACTATACTCGCTCAGTGAGCAGTACAGTACAGTATGATATGATAGTTCATGACCCTTGCTATGTTTTTGTTTTCTTTCAGTATCACACTACTGCAAAAGAAGGAACAGAGGAGTAAATACAGGTATTACTGTAATAATAATTTACCCGTGTTAGGAACTCCGTATGATACTACCGCCACGGTACTGTATCGCTGTACAATAGTACCGCTACAGAAGGATCGGGAAGGGTGAGTGCGTGTCAGCGCATTTTTGAGGTGAGGAGTGCCACAGTAAAGGGAATTTATAGGAGTGTTAGGAGCCAGAGGAGTACCATAAATTTGAAATGGGTGGTTAAAGCCAGATGGGGGATGTGAGGGATAAAATAAATGAGGGAGATAAGAGGAACATGTTTTTCCTCCGAGCCTAACCATTTTTCTCCTTCTGAGGGCAGGTTTGGCGAGATGAGTATGGGTTTCCTTGATTTCCTTCGTGAGAGCCAAGAGTGCTGGACAGCGCGAGAGAGAACAATGGGAAAGGGGAAAACCGAATGAAAAGGCTCGTAGAATCCAGGTAACTCTGTGGATTCAAATTGTAAGATTTGATCTAATACTCGTATTTTATTCTTACCTCAAGCACAATAAATACAAGGAAAAGGTGATCACGAATTGGTCTAATCACGCCCCTCTAGTCACCCAGGCCTCAATGGTTTGACTGTGACGACCCCTATCAGCAGGAGAAGCTCACTTCTAAGAGCATTGAAAGTAAAAATTTCTCTTGACTTACAGATCACTCTATAGCCGCCTTTCTCCCTCCTCCCTGTGCAATTCAAAGCCGAGTTAATGCTTCCTTTGAAAACCCCCTCTCTTAAATTACATTTTCTGGATTAGTTGGATCAAGTTTATTAGTGTGAAAAAGTTGTGTGGGAGAAGTCGGTCATAGCTTCCAGCGGATGGAATAGTAGAACGCCAGGCTGTTGGTGCAGGGGGAGTCGGGCTCCTTATGCTTGGGCTGGAATTTGAGAATTGGTTCAGTACAAGTTTCATCGATGAGGAGTCTATATAGGAATTATTCAGGTTGAATCATAGAGGTTTTAGTAAGAGAATAAAATATTTTTCGTGGAGATGCAGGGTTCTGGATGGTATGGGGGCCCTCCGGGGCCCGGTGGGGAAGCTGCTACGAGCCTCAAATGGGACTGGACTGCGTCTAGCAGTTTTTCCAGGGCAGGGCAATCGCAGGACCGCCCAGTGTTCTCAGCCGTCCGGGGCCCCCGTAGGGCCCGGCGGGGGGACTGCCAAGACCCCCGGACGAGACAGGACGGCAAAATGTAGTTCGTCCTCGTCCTTGAATTCCTAGGACGGCCGTCATTAGCAAGGACGACGAGCCCCACGACCTGAGACAACTTCTACCAGGGGACGGCAGGGGACGGCGGAAAACATCGGAAAACATCGGAAAACAGCGGAAGACGGCGGGGGACGGCGGGGGACGACGGGAGATGGTGGGGGACGACACAATGTCGTCCGTCCTGGTCCTTGGCTCTTACTTGTCGGGCAAGTTCAGGAAAAGACGGGACGGGACGACGAAATGTCGTCCGTCCTCGTCCTTGCCTAAGACGGACGGACTGCCCCGTTGCGAACACTGGGACCGCCCTCGTTGGCTCAGCCGGCGGGCCCTATAATGTGAGACAGAGCTTTCCGCAGGTATAGGCAGCTATGCGGGCCATGCCAAGGGATAGCTGGGATGATTCCCGATAGGCGGGGGGGAACGGGAGTATGTGGGGACTGCTGAAAATAGAAGAGCCAAAAGGGGAGGTAAGGATCGGACCCAAGGATTTCTGCGGAGTGCAGTGAAGAGCTTCACGCAAACGAGAGTAATTTGCCGTGAAGCCGTTAAAGAGTTGGACGACAGCCAGAGAAAACTGGAGAAAGGAAATGGGTGTCCTGTGGAATTGCTAGCGTAGGGGGTGGCGGGACGTGTGATGTCGGGACTGTTGAAATTAGGGTTGAAAACGGGAATAATGATTGGGCTAAAAGAATTCCGCAGAATGAAATGAAAAGTAGTTAAAGTGAACGAAAGCAATTTGTGTTGAACCAATCAAGTCTGTAGGTAGCTGGAGAAAAGCAGGGCAAGGTGGGGAAAGGAAAGCCACTACCGGGAGGATGCGGTGATGCAGGGAGAGCCAGGACGGCAGGAACTATTAAAAATGGAAGAGTTAAGAATTCAGGTAAGGATCGCACAGAAGAGGATTTTACCGGGTGAAGCCTAGTATATCATGAAAACCAGAGTAATTTGTGTTGAAGCAATTAAGGAGTCGCAAGAGGGCTTGAAAAGTCAAGGAAAGGAAAGGAAAGAGACGACCGGAAGGATGCCGGATGGCCGGGGTGAGTGTGCTGGCGGGGACTGTTCAAAATAGAGGATTCGAAAATTGAGGTAGTAATCAGAGTAAAGGATTCCAGCAGCGTGAAGTAAAGTCGATGAAGTGAGAGAGAGTAATTTTAATTGAACCAGTTAAGGAGTTGTATGATATCTAGAGAAAAGGAAAAGAACGAAAAGAAAAAGATGGGATGGCTGGGAGGATTTAGGACGGCGGCACGGGGGGCGACGGCTGTTCGCAAATGCTGGCATTTCCAATAGGGACAGCTGGGGGCTCCATGAGTGACATTTGGTGATTCTTTCTCTTAATCTGCCTATCTCTACTGGTCAAACAAAGGGAACAGATGACCTGGGTAGGGATCCGGGAGTCTAATTTGAGGACATGCCTTGAGCTTGTAAAGCAATCCTCTGAGTCGACTTTTCTCTGCCGCCTCTATTAGTAACAGGTTTAAGTGTATTCCACCATCCAATTGCTGTTGAGCTCATATGTGATGATGGTGGAGGAGGGGCAAATCTGGCGGCAAACTTTGAGCGATGCTTATTGAAAGTAAGGAGTAGGATAGGGCGACCAAGCCTTCTCTCGCCATGGTCACAGAGTGTTCCTCTGTGGAGAGCATCTTTTCCATCTTAGTGAGCACCATGATCCATTTGTCCTGGTTGGAAAGTATGCACTAAACTGGATGGGAGTTCCGGTACATTCAGGATATGTAAGCATAGCTTGCCTCACCTTCGAATTACCTGCTTTAGCTAACATTCAGGCACAGATTATGGATATCCTACGAAGAACCTCACAGGTGGGATCTGTATACGAGATACTATCCCAAAGTGGGGAATAGCTGGGTGTTACCAAATCTAGCATTCTGTAATTGGCTCTGTGGCCTGAAGGTAGGGAACATCATTTGGTCGGATGGTTCAAGAGGTATGATATTCAGTGGTCCATGTACATCTGCAGTGAGAATACCTACAGCCTCACAGCAATTGTGAAGATTCAGGGTCCGCAAGTCGTTAACTTTGACCCTGCATTTGTAAAATGCAAAGTATATCCAAACCCCAAAAATTGAATCCCCCATGATTGAAGATACCTGCCACATCTGATTATGGATAAGGATATTAAATTCATTTGGCGTGAGCTGATCCCCTTTGTGGTCTTTATACCAACCATTCCAGAATATCTTGACTTGTACCTGAATCACCTAAGGGAATGGGGCCATATTACCCAAGTGGGAATAGTGTACAAATCATAGAGTAAGATATGCGGCTTTCTAGGATAACCGTATATCCAAACCCAGGCTCGATGCGTAACAATCGTCCTAAAGGCATCCAGGGGATACCTCAGGTTACTAGATAAGTGCATGTTTTGGAAAATGTTTAACTGCTTGAAACAACATTTAGAGAATACTACCCCACTGATCTTTAATTGCATGCGCATAGACAGCATAATGCTTTCATAGCTGGATACTATTGGAACTGATCACTCTATATTCCATATTACTATTGGTATGTGAACAACTGGGCTGCATATTCAGACATAGTCTATTATGACGAAGGGATTGAAGACTGTCTACTGGAAGAGTGGGAACACCCTCAGAGGAAATAGCAGTTCGGGAATTCTGTGAGTCGAGTTGGGCAATTTTTCAGGGTCAAACCGTGTTTGCACTTTGTCCTGATAAGGTTAATTGTTAGGATGATACTTCTTAACTAGAGAACCAGAAGTAGCATAGACATTAGTATAAATAGTGGCCCTCTGAGCTGGTGGATTGGAAAAATGATCAAGCAAGGGAGAAGAGACCTTAATAACATAACAACTTACATCAGCAAAAATAAGAGCTTGCATTCTGAGCGTCTTGTGCATCAGATGCATAGGACGCCAGAACGCAAATTGCGAATCAGGACGCAACCATGGTACCACACAATGCACCAGACGCAACCGAATGCAGCACCTAAGACTTAGGACCCCATCTGACCCTGGACCACATCGTCCTGAGATAAGCGAAGGGTCCCCCCTTGAACAGTTTCTGACCTTGGTCACCTTGATCACAATAGATTTCATGCAATCAAACCATTAAATTTACTACTATTCTACTATGGTTCTAATATACAGGCTAATCTACATAGAAACATCTATACTCATAAGCGGCCTGAGCCTTCTGACAAAATACCCGTTCAACCCCCTCCTGAGGCTCTGGCTCCCAGGGACCCCTCCTAGCCAGGACCCTGTAACGTCTTGAATAATAATTGCGGAAGGATGAACCTTATATCATTCTGAAGCCGGCATCGAGCCCAAAGGTCTCCCAGAATCAGAACCTGAATCAGAGAACTGGTCATGGAGGAATCAGGCATCGAGTTCAGGGATTGCCAGCACCCTACGAGTACCCTATTCAGCGCTGTAACTTCATAAATAAATATCACAAAGGGATGGATCTTATATCATTGTGAGGCTGGCATTGAGCTCAACATTCTCCTGCAATCTGCTCCAGAATCGGAGCAGTGGACGTAGAGGGATCAGCTATTGAGTTCCGGGATCGCCAGTACCCTACCCTGTTCAGCCCTGTAACTTCATGAATAAAGGTCGCGAAGGGATGGAACCTATATCATTGTGAAGCAGGCATCGAGCCCAACAACCTCCCGAAATCGGATTCAGGATTGGTCCAATCATCATGGAGGAATCTGCCATCGAGCTCTGGGATCGTCAGGGTATCTATCAAGACAACTCTCACAAGGGTCAGCAATTTCATGGGTCTTGATGCCACAGAGACGTCCTTTATACCGTTGGGTAGCTGGCGTTAAGCCCAACAATCTCCCAGAATCAGGACCAGGATTGGTCAAGCGGTTGTGGAGGGATTTGCTATCGAGTTCTGGGATTGCAAGCACACCATTCTGTAACGACTCTACAGATAGGTAGCTACAGTGGACTAGACTTGTGCCCATATAGTATACCAAGAGGTACCCAGATTGAGGCTAGACCAGTATACTTAGTATACTACCGGTAGGCATGAGTTGGTACAAGTGTCTACAAAAGTGACTTGGTAACATAGGGTTAGCTAGGGTAACCCAGGTAGGACAAAGTTACCCTGCTGGGCAGGGTAACCTTCGGAGACCATGTTCGCGTAAGGTTAAAGACACATAGTAAACGTTGCATTGGTCTCCGGGGCAACATTATATGTGGTCGCGTGGACCCCTGAAGGCAATAAAGGTATGAGGGGCTGAAGTTACCCTACCTTGGGAACATGATTACCCTACCATGGGGACCCAGTTACCCTACTAAGATACTCCAGTTACCCTACCTTCACCAACAAAGTCATCGGCAGACTTAGGGGAAGTTATCCCACTATTGTAGGGCTCTTAGATGTTCATACGGCCGCATCATATGGCACGAAACGGGCTACTGATGGACCAGGAGTGGTCTGAACCTCCTGTAACTTTCAGTGGATATTCCTAACCCCCTGTGGCCCCAGCGTTAGTATGGCGCGACAGCACTGTACGGCTGTGTAGTTGTATGCTTCCTAGTAAAGTGAGATACATTGAAATACTCCCACAACACCGTCTGAGTTGTGGCCGTCTAACCGAGCAGAACCTCTTTGCAGGATATATAATGGGTTTGAGGGTGACCGCATCCTGGGGCGCCACCTGGATACCACCTGGGAACCACCTACAGGCATACTTTAACCTCCTGGTAGTAGTATGGTCAACTGTAGAGGGCTTGAGGCTGACCGGGGAAGCTGCAAGGCTTCCAGGACAACCACCCCAACGCCAGTTCCAGGCTACCCCATGAAGTCTAGCATTACCATGGGTTATTAGATAACTCTAGAGGTGTAAGTCTTGTCATTATGTAAGAGGGTCCCGCATGGTTGGCTGTAGGTAGTGCCCATGCAGTCAAGCAGCAGGAGATTTCATATCGTGGGAGCATGCCTGTGCGGTCAGGTTTAGAAGCCTAGTATAGCCAAGTAGATTTGCCGATAGGCTGCGTAGCTTGTATAGATGAAACCACCAGTGGGCCAGTGAGTCCCGATGGATATTATCTCTACGGTGAGCAGGTCGGTCGGCCAGGGACATACTACCGATAGGACAGAGCTTTCGCTAATGCAGATGTAGTTGGAGAGTCATCACTGGGAGCACTCGCTATTTGTGGCGATAGATAATATCCGATTGGTCCCACTGCCTCCCAGTGTTAGCTCACTTTAGGCAGGTGAGTTGGATAGCCCTAAGCTGAGCAGGGTGCTTGTGAAAGGTCAGAATGGTTGATGGGTGTCCTCTGGCTTTACATTATTCTACTTAACCCAAGCGAGAGACACCCTATTGTGATAACCAAGGATCCTCGAGAGAACTTATTGAGTCAAGCTTTCAGGCTTAACGATATTAAGTTTTACTGCTTGATTCTACTTTGAATTATCTTTATCTTTATTTTGATCCTTACTTCTACTTTGAGTCTTCAGTGCAGTCGGAATCTTAGGATCCGTCTTCCTACAGAGTGCCCTCGTTACACATTCAGCCCTGTAATTTCATGAATAATAGCCCTCTGGGGATGAATCCTATATTGGTGGATAGCTGGCATCGAGCCCAGTAACCCCCAGGTGTCTGGTTCAGGATCCATTTTGTGGTTCTGGTGGAGTATTCCGGCAGGGCCCCTGAGATCCGGATGTGGAGAGAATGTTGTGATGAATGTGTGTGTCGGGTCACATTGGAGGCCAAGTGCCAAGAAACCACCATGAACTATGCTAGACTTGAGAGTGTCATGGCTATTACTCGCTTTTAGACTGGAGTGAGCTGGCATTTTCACTTCCCCAAAGATTAAGTTCTGAAAATAAAACTTGAAGACAGTCTTTAGCGCAAATTTAAGATTAAGGGTATGATTGCTTTCTCACCAGGCGCAAGCACTAACCATATTGTCTTTGCCAAAAAATACCCCTTGCTCACATCTGGGCTAGAAGACAAAGAAGGCTGAAAGGAAAATCAGAGGTAGTGGTAAATCCTGATGTGCGATGGTGTTGACGTTTAAGTCAGGATACATGAGAGGCAGGGTTGCTTAGTGGCATGGGTCCGGAGAAACCCAGTATAGGCAAGGGTCTCCGGACGCGCCAGACGCAATAAGATGTAGGGCATGTGCACAGGATGAACAGGATGCACAGGACGCAGAGTCCAGGCTAGGAGAGTCAGGACGCAACAGTACTGTATCTGATGCATCCCTCCTTTTTGCTGATGTAGCGGATTATATTTGACTCTCAGATATTTGACTTCACTTTATTTCTTTATATTTATCAAACAAGTACCTATAAGCCTTGCTGAATATTAATCATTATCTCAAATATCCCTCCCTTAGCTAACTCACAATCCTAAAGTCTAGCTACCCGGTAACAGTCTGCCCCTGTTGTATACTTCAGATGGACATGGCCAATTTGGTAAGATATCTGGTTCTCAAGTTGACCCGATACTATCGTAAGAAGCTCCTGTTAAAAGTTCAAAACATCATGGCATTGTCACAAATTCTATCTTGGCAAGGCATATTTCACATGACTAATACACATTACTCATAAGTTATGTTGGTTTTACATTTACACTATTATGTCACTTGACTCATAGTATCTCACATGACTTTGCATTAGCAAGTCATTGTTATGTCATGATTGGTTGATTGTTTTATGACTCATGATTGTGATGGTAGAATATCATGATGTAATGACTTTTGCATATGAATCATGTTATAAGTTATGGGATTCACATATGTGAATCATTTAAGGGACAAGACATGTGATATGGGCTTTGATTGATAAACGAAGGATGCACAGTTGACTCAGACAAGTCAACTCATGGATTTCATATTATAACTGACTATGTGTCATAATGTTTGCGTGACTCGACATAATGAGTCACCAGGGTTGTGGGAAGATGCCTATATAAGGCTTGGTTTTCAGCCCAAGGGATAGGATCTTCACTCAACCATCTAAGTACATTTCTATACCAGAAGTTACAAAACGATTACTCTTCTCACTTTATATACACTGCTCCACTACGAGCACCTATGAGCCAACCCTGGGGAATATTGTCATAGTCCCTGTATACGGGTTAACAACATAGAACTATTGTAATCATGATAGTTCTGCCTTAGAAACAATCCACCCTGCCTACTATCTGACAAGATAGCATCTTACAAAGACAAACAAGTCAGTCTTGTACTTTCTGAAGAGATTGAATTCTTTACCCCATTGGTGCAGAAAAGTGAGACTCGTTTACACAGAGGACAACTGTCATTTCCTGTTGCATACCTGCTGAACGATTGGATTGTTACAGGAACTAGCAGAATTTTCTACCTAGTAGCAGTGGTGGCAAGAAAGAAGAAGGAAGAAAATTGTGGAGTCACAGGAGAAATATACTGTTAGTTATGGAAGAACCCTGGGGCTGAAAGTTCTATTCATCATGAAAGCCCTTTGAGACTACATTAGGTACTTATCAGTTGGCAATATGTGAAGTTGGAGTTCACTGACAGTGATGAGCACAATTGTATACTGCTGAGGCAATCCTTTTTGGTAATTGGTGTTTTGTATCTGAGTCTTCTCCTGAACTTTGTGATTGACAAACTTGAAGATTCATTTTCAAATGGGGGTTTCAAGTTCTGTGCTTTGGTGGGATCATCAGAGGTCTGAATACTTGCGTTTGGCCCTGGATGAGGCTAGGTTGCCCTCTTTGGGCCTGTTCCCTACTATTATATTTTCTTTTCTAATTCTGATAATACTAAAGGATCTCATACAGGATAATTCCCTGCCCCCATTTACAATAACACTCCTTTTATAGTAAACATTTTGCACCCTAGACAACAGTATCCTAATTTCTTGAAGCAACACCCTCTTCTCCCTCATCCCCTCAAGTTCTATTATTAGATTGTATAGGGTCTCACGCTTCGCTTCACTCAACTCCTTAAAATTGAACATTTCTTCCATCACTTTCTTCACCGCATACTTGAAGCTATAAAGATCATTTTCTCTCTGAAGGTCGATCCATGTCCCTTCTTTTGGAATCGCTAGACCTACAAAAGTAGCTACCGACATTCTATGAATGCGGTAATAATTGCTATGCTTGTGTAGGCATCTGCTTTCTCCTGTTTTGTCCATAAGGTCTACATCACTTTGCTCGTATCACCATCCTGAGTTGTGATTTTTTTCACAGATATAGGGTTGAAATCTATGTACATTATGCCAAGATGAAGGCATTTTTGTTCTTCACAAATGTTCATGGGGGGCCTTATCAGTTGTAATTATGTTGGGAGATAATACTGGGTATTAAGATAGTTTGTGGAGAAAGGAATGGTGCCAGTCGAGAGAGGGTCGGTGAAGGTTATCTAGTTTCTAGACCAAAATTTGTCTTAGCTTTGACACTATCCACTATGGGATATTTTACAGAATGCCATAATAAAACGATAATTCATAATGGGCTTTTCTATCATACTTACCCCAATTTTAGACAGCGTTCATTATTCACCTGCTTGTTTCTCGCATGTTAATCTGTAGTTCAAAGAATTCTGTAGGGCAGCGCTTGTAGGGCTGGGTGCCAACCACCTTAGAATGTGATAAAAGTCAGAAAAGAGCTGGTGATGATTTTCTTAAACCTGCCCAATCACCGCCCTGTATATGATTAACCTGTAGCGACTTGGCCTCCTTCGTGCCTTTCTATTGGTTTGGCTACATTAGTTCAAGTTTCATATTAGCTCACTTTAGCACTATTCTGACTTTCATGAGATTCTACGGTATGCTGTGACCCGGGTTATTGTTAGCTGCCTACACTACAGATAGGAAATTCATCCTGGTTGTTAATGTGATTCATTCTACACTAACATTATAGGCCAGCAAGTGGATCGGATTTAGAGGTGAACCATTTTGTATGTGAATTTTGCACAAATCCTTACTACAGGAAGTTCAACACAATAAATCCTCAAAATTCTGCTCACAAGCTGGCAAATGTGAAGTGTGTTGCCAGCGCCTGGCAGTGCCTGCTTAAGCGATTTAGTTAGCACAACCCGTAGTGTAATTGTCAGTAGTTGCTGTTACGGGGTAGCTAACACGGTAGGATTCCGAGCTAACTAGGCCGAGGATATTCGAGACAACGGGATATAGGTCAGGAAGGCTCAAAAAGAATTATTTGATAAAGTAAAAGAAGAATATCGTAATAACTTATAATATTGTTAAGGTCTCTTCTCCGTTGCTTGATGATGTTCTCAACCATCGGGGAGAGCCCTACTATTTATACTACTGTTCACGCTACTTTGACTTCTCTAGTAAAGAAGTATCTTTCTAAGAATTCAGTTCGTCAGAACAAAGTGCGAACACTGTTTGACCCTGAATCTTGCCCAGCTTGACTCTGAGAATCTCCCGACTGC
>Ga0307517_10009614_pt1 | contig 13679 bp, 17 predicted proteins | sample 23_EM_MG_FD_194515 | JGI IMG/M metagenome (GOLD analysis project Ga0307517, IMG submission 194515) | Populus trichocarpa ectomycorrhiza microbial communities from riparian zone in the Pacific Northwest, United States - 23_EM | ecosystem: Host-associated > Plants > Roots > Unclassified | place...
GACTCCTTCTTTTTATATTGAATAATCAATAACATTATCTCCCAGCGTCGCGTAAGGCTTCATCAGAACCGGTCACGCGGGAAACTCCTACAAACACGTCTAACGAAGTCAATGATAACTCAGCATCAGTCAAGGGAGCTAGTGGCAAGAAAACACCCGCGTCGCGACGTTCTAATAAATCGACTTCAAAAGCGAAAGCCCCAAAATCCAAAGTTGCCAAGCCCGAGGAGAATGCACCGCGGTCCAAAAGGACGAGGACGAATGCAAAAACACCTGGTATGTCACCTGCAGCGTAAACCAATATATTCCTTACACAACCTCAGTCGATCTAATGGACGGACATGCGAAGCTGTCTCAAGCGGTGCCATCTGCACCTCCATCTAAAGCGTCTCGGAAGCCTTCTAACTCAAAGAAAATCTCACGTAATATTCCCACTGATGATGAGCGTGAGGAATATGAGGAAGGGGGTGCCTCTAAAAGTAGGAAGAAGAAACCTGCTGCTAAGAAGTCTTCCTCTTCGAACCGGAAATCTTTCTCCAAGTCGTCCGCGCCTTCGAGGCCATCTAAGTCGAGGGTTGGAGCACCCCAACTGCCCGATATCATGGAAGAAGACGAGGGTGATGCACTCCCACCACCATCGGTGGTTTCGTCACGGAACGAAGACAGTCATCTCAAACCAACAACGAGAAAAAAGAGACTACTCAGCGTCGAAGATTCGTTGACGGATCCCGATGACGGGCCTCGCAAGCGGGCAAAACCTGCTCTTGAAAATGCTGTGAAGAAAGATAAACCAAAGGCGACGTCAAAGCGGCAGGTTACACCAGACGAAGAACCATCCCCAGTGCAAAGAAAAAGGCGCCGCGTTGTAGAACAAGATGCAGACGGAGATGGTAAAGCAGATAAACCTGCAAAGCGGAAGAAAGTAGTTTCCGAGAGCGAGAAGATCGACAATTCTCCCCTTAAACTGAAGAAGAGTATGGCTACACCAAGGGCACCTAACACCAAAAAGCCAAAAACCGACAAGGCCCCGACCAAGACTGCGTACGTATCTGGATAATATACACTCTAGAGCCTGACAATTTTACTTTTTGGCAGGAAGAGAAAGGAGAACTCCGTTCCTCCCACTCAATTAGATACCCGCTCGCAGTCACGGCCCCAAGTACGAAGGGGACTTCCAAAAAGCATCCTCCTCCGCCTCCAGAATTCCTCCACTCCTCATGTCGTTGACGATGAACCGGATCCTATTGATTTTCTGTCATGACTGTGAACTACCATCATTCCGCATCTTTAGCAATATTCTTCATGTATCTATTTCGCATATATTTCTGAGTCCCCATTGAGTGTTAAATTGACGCCCTCACCTTGTTCTGGGTTCAACGAAGCATCGAGTTCCATGGTGGGGTAAATCTACAATGATTAAGCTAGCAATGCAATATAAAAGCATACGAAAAGAATCCCAACTTCTAATACCTACAATAGATAAGGAATGAAAAAAATACACCAATAACGTATACCGTTTCTCATTAATTTCATCCCCTCGTTATTGAGCCATCGGCAAAGGAAGCAGACGAGGTCTGGGCGGAGGTCTCATCTGGCTTATTATAAGCGGAACATCATCCACCTCCATCTCGTTATCGTCCATCTTGTCCACTGTGGGTCTATGATCTGGGGAACGCATGCTAGTGTTTCCCTGCCCTTGTGCACCATTAACTCCGTCATTTTCATCGTCAGTATCTTCCGAATCGTCATCCGATTCCATACCCATTGCCTCTTCAACTGTCATATGCATCTCCTCGTCGAGGGGTTCATGCATGGTCGTGTCCCCGTCATCATGAGATCTTGGTGTCTGCACAGCTGTCGACGTCGACGGAGTATTCGTGATGACACTCTCAGCATGACCTGCGCGACGGTGATGGCGTTTCCCAGACTTTTCCATCTTGTGAAGAATTTTGGTAATGTAGTCTTTCGAAAATTTCTTGATTTTTCCGACTTTCTCATCAGAAAGTGACTCCAGACGCCCTTCTCGGAAACTTGATGACTTCTTCTCCTTCTCAGCAATGACTTGGGTGAGCTATGAGACAGAAAACAGACTTTAAGTACGGAGTGTAAGAGAAACGGGACAACATACTTCTTTTGCATACTTCTTGAAATTATCTCGATCAAGTGATTTGGCGTATTTCGACATACACTTGACCACAACAGCGCCAACAAGCTTTAGCAACCTCTTTTCTTTCAGGGCTTCCTTCTCTTGCGGTGTCATAGAAGCTTTCTTTTGCGCTCTCTCCTTTCTCTTGGCGGCCCTTTCCGCTGCTGCTTCCGCTTTTGCCTTCGCCTCCGCAATGGCAGCAGCAGCAGCAGCTTCCTCATCTGCAGCAGCCTTCTTCGCACTCGCAATAATGTGTTCCAAGGATTGTTTCTGTGCTTGTCTCTGCCGCTCAATTTCCAACATCTCCTTCTTCAAAGCGTCTCTTTCAGCTTCCCACTCCTTCTGGAACAATTCCTGCCTCAAATTGTCCCGCTTTATTTGTTCTTGTCGAGCCCTGAAAGCGGCCTCTGGATCGTAGCGACGCTTTTTCCAGTTGTGGTCTCTCGAAGGACTTGCAAACTCATGTTCGTTTCCGGCTTGACTAGCAATTTCTTCCTCAATGTGTCGTGCTTTGAAGTCGTCTAAAGATGGTGCTTGAATATCTTTATCAGGTTCAGGGAATTCAACTTTCTACAGAAAATTTATCAAAGACTACTCCATGTCATAAGCGATCACTCACTTCGATCTGTCTCTTTGGTATTCGGTTATATACAGGAAGAGTATTCCAGTGATCCAGGAGCTGATAGTTCCATGAGAAGGACATAACCAACAAATGCCTTGCATGTACCTACCTTCTGAGCCAATGTCTTCACAGTCTCATTTTCAAGGGCAGCGCATGACTCCACTGGGACATGAACTGTCGAATCAAGTACCTTATTCCGGTTTAACAAGGGCCATCTTGTCATGCTCTCCAGAGCCTGAATAACAGAGCATCAAACAGGACGATCATCAGGAAGAAGTAAAGCGCTTACCAGGGTGAGTAACTCCATATCTGAAGCATGGTCCTGCAGCACATTCGTCATTACACTGTAACCACGCAACCGCATGATCTGCCTCAATGCCGCCTCATCGTCCGTAATTCTGATCCTGGTTAGTAGTTTCGAAAGGACTTTCCGACTTGTGGTTTGTCGAATAGCTTGGAGGACCTTCGGTACATCCTTCTCTGCAATTGCCCTTAACTTTGGCTGCAAGAAAAGGTTGTGAAAAGATAGTCACAGATGTAAGGAAACTCAAGAACCGTACCATAAAGTCAGGATCGTCTATCTTCTTGCCCTTCTTCTTCTTAGTTCCCTTAAGCTCCATTAAATCAGCCTCATCCGTAATTCCAAGAGCATCCAGATAGAGATCATCCATGGTCGCAAAGTCAGTTTGAGTCTTTCCACCGATGAACCCGATGCAATTGGGTTCTCCACAAAAACATTCTTGTGCTTGGTGTCTGTTCAAGGTTGTTACCAGCCTTAGCGAGATCTTCTATAGCACACATACCCGTAGCGATCAACGTTGTAATTGAATGTCAATTCTTCGTGTTGTTGTATGTTCCGCTTCGCGAAAATCCCCATTCGTACATGATTGTCGACTGTCCACTTTGCCACGTAGCAGTTTGGATTACAGCTGTGGTTTGCAAAGCGTCCAAGGCCCCCATTCTTAGTAGCATCTATGAACTTTAAAAAGGCATGTTAGACAATGAACCAGTAATCCACGACTCCACTCACCTCATCCTTTTGCAACATCATGAAATAAAAATGCCGAATTCCCTCTAGCGCATAATCACGCATCCGCTTCTTGAACGAATTCGGGTTAACTACATCCCCTACATATTCGTAGATGAATGCATCCCTGCAGAAGGAAATGAAACTCCAGAGTATCAATGAGTGAATCCGTTCCTTACTTCGGTAGATCTTCCTCCGCTCTCAGCCCATGCCCCTTCTTCTTGGTCAGAACGATCTCAATATTGGCGTACTGTTTTCGTTGGAATCTGAGAATGAACAACGTAGAATCTTCAACAAAGAAAATAAAACCCTAGTAGAGATGACTAATTTACCTTTGGTTCTGGCAGTGCGACCGACATCGACAGTCGTCAGAGAGGCATTCAATCTGAGTTAACCTATTAATACAGTCGGAAAATGGTCCACAGGCCTTGTCGTCGCTGTCGACACCTGCAGGGCATACGTGAGGAACTCTGAGTGTGATGTGTCACTAGAGATGGAAATTTTCGAGTCTCCAACGGAAGAGCCCCGATGAGCAAAACGAGGACTAACTACGAAAACTTGAACACAAAAGGACTGACGACGAACCAGGCTCATATGTACACTCGCATGTCATGCTCTCAAGAAGCTCTCTGGAGCGCCCCAGAGATTTGTTTTGATAGTTGTTGTCCTGAATCTCACTGAAACTTGCGAGAGCCTCCTCTCTCGCAACGGGAAGGTCCCCAATCAACTGCGGGGGCGCAGAAACTGCCTTCCGTGGTGTTTTTGCCAATGTGGCGGTTGGTGTAGAGGATTTCGAGATGAAATCATCTTCTGGCATTGGTGACTCCGTCGGCAGAGGCGTGGGCGTCCTCGACACTTTGCAATTTTGAGCTGCAAATACGAGAGTCGGGGACTGTGAAGGAGATGGAATCTCCTCGGTGTTCATGCTTGAACCTGGTTTGACGATGTCCCTAGTTGATGTCGAGGACATGAAGCCAAGTGACGAGATCGCGGTCAAGGGCTCTGCTTTGGTTCTATGTGATGCAAGACACTGATCATCATCCTCTGGCCTACATTCTGTCTGAGCAAGGGTCGGGTGTTGTATTCTCTCTTGCTTTACTACCGCACAGGTGTCTGCCATTAGTCGAGAATGCGCCTTTTGGACGCCAATTTCTGCGCAAAGCGCTCAAATGCACCTGAGCAATTATTTTATTGTCTGTTTCTCCGACAAAAAATGCGATGGAGTACCTAGCTGAAAATATTTATCATTCACCTACAAAAGCGTAGAAGGAGTGTTAAGACTATGTCCTAGCTGAGGGTGTAAGGTAAAAGGTTACAAACAATATTCAAGTTCAAGTTGTTGGCCCTTGCACAGCATATATCCGAACAAACTTTGCCTTTGGCCATATACTGCACTACAATCCATCGACGGTTAAGCAGCTTCATTGTCTTCCGGAACACATGTAAAGAGAAATGTCCACATCGCAGCAGATCTCCAAAAAAAGAAAACGGGACCCAAGCCCGGAGGCGCGACTGGAGATTGCTCGTTCAGCCTCTGGTCGAATTGGACCAGTACTTGGTGAGTCAGGTTGACACAGAGTATTTGATCTCATAGCTTGTTTCATCAGCTATCTTTCCGGCACTTCAGGCCCCTTCAAAGACCAGTTTTAAATGCTATTCCCAGAAGCGACCCAAAAATTCTCAAGATGAAGAAGAAGGAGACGACACTTTTCTCGCCGGAGAAAGCTCGAGCGTAGAATTTATCTCTAACGACGAAGAAACCAGGAAAGCTGCTGACTCGGGCTGTCTGTACGTTTCTCCATTCTTAACATTAAAATATTATTTACGATTGTAAAGATACCTTCTCGCTCTTCGAAATAAAAAGAGTGGAACAATTTCTATATTTCCGTCCTCAAAATCGCCCTACGTTTTGACGCGTACTGTAAAGGCTTTGAAATCGACTCCCTCTTTATCTGGCCCGTCTAATGTGGAATATCTCGAGGCGAAAACTGCACTTGGTGAAACATTTGGTACAAAGAAACAAAAGGCGAGCATACGGGCACAAGCAAGGAACAAAATCGATCCAAGTGCTATGCAGGGTGTCATGGATTATGTTATGGATAGCATTGACAAGGGCGTGGAGAATTTACCAACGCTTGGTCCGTGTTCCTCTCTTTTTTTTTGAAAATTTTAGACCCTTAGAGAGCTTGCAGAGGAGAGTCAAGAATCTGCCAACAAAAGTCGCCTTATTCCCCTTTTTTCTGCCGATGCTGTGGATCCTGCAGACGTTTACCCCCTTCAAAACATTATTCCTGAGGCCGAGTGGAAAGCAATACCTATCAGTGGCTTCGAAACTGCTCAATCACACCAAGAACGAGTTCAACTACTCGCCTATCGAAAGTCTGACTGGGTACAATACCACCTCAGAATTTTGGGGCAGAAAGAAAATAAGAACAATAAACATTTGTATGTCTTTCCAAAAATTTACTTCACGCATCCTGATGCCTTTGTAGCAAGATCTTGTTTTACATTTCGGCGATGTTTGCGCTCAGACAAGCCCTGCATTCCAAAACAGAAAAAGAAAAGCTATATCAACGATTGACTTCAGTGCCTGGAATCATCATAGACAATATGTTGTCCCGGTTTGCAGAAACTCCTCGGAATTCGTCGAGGTAAGCCAGAAATCACATCGTACGTACGTGAGTCACTGATCAAATACACACAAAGCTACCAAGCTACTTCCTCATCGAAAACTATTCTTTTGACCCACCTTTTCACCTTGTGCCTGAAGTTGGATAATTACGCCACTGACATAAAGCTTCTTGCTCATGACCTCAGCATGCAGGTGACAGAGTGCGCGTCAAGTCTGCTTAATCACTCCTACACTAACCAAAATACAGTGTGAATAAATTATTCAGATCGCTCGGTGAGTATATCGCTTTCTATTTTATTATACCTTGACTATAATTTCAACAAGGCTGCAAAATCACCAAGTTAGGCGAAAGGGAAAGGGCACGACTCGGTCTGGCTGACAGCACTGCAGATGTAAAGCGGGCAGTCCTTACCGCACCTGTCGAGTTCCCAAAACCTAAGCTGAAGACTAATACCAGGAAATGAATTGCATGATAAATTTGCTTCTTTACATTGTTCGCAACCCAAAGCTCAAGGGTCTGGCCAATCGACAGATATACTGAATATATTCTACTTGTAAATCGAGAAAGTGACCTCTTATCATCCAACAGTATGACCAAGTATTGCAATCAGTGGGTCTCAAATCAACAATGCAAGATGCGAACAAAGGCGGAGCACTGAATTTTATGTACACTAAAATACATGAAGAGTTCGATGATTGCAAATGAGTTGAGGGAGGTGTAAAGAAAAAAAAACATAATAATCCACCAAAGCTCGTCTTCATCAAAGCCTTCTTCATGACATTAATTCATCTTCATCTCTCTCCACAACCGTAGACGTCTCACCGTCTTCATCCACCTTCTCCCATAAACACCTTCAACATCGCAGGAGAAACCATTCATCATTGAGACACCCTTCTTCGTCGACAATCCCACCTCTGTGATTGAACCGACAAATCCCAACACACAATCTGTGGGACCTCATACCCAGCTTCTTTGTACGCCTTCTCGATAACATCTCCCAGTCCGAAGCACGACCTTTGGAATCACTCCTTGCTGTATCAAACTGCATATCCGAAAACACAAAAAGACGCTTGATCATGTCTTCCGGTTTAACCTTGTTCTTGACAGTGCGTGGGAGAAGCAGCCTGAGGAGAAGTCGGTGTCCATTCCCAATCAACTCCAACCATATCCATGACAAGCTTGGTGAGAGGTTTTTCAAGGTCGAGCGAGATGAACTGAGGGTTGGCGATGAAAGTGATAAATCCACCATTGAAAGGCGGCTTCGCGAAGGGAGCCAGAGTGAGAGAGGAAGATAGGGCTAACACATTATTTATCGAACTCGCGATGCATGGAATCGACCCGAAGATGTCGCGGATGGCGATTGCGTTTTCCATAGAGCCAGAGTCGCGAAGATTAGAAATGAGAGTTTTCCATTGCGACTCGATAACGCGAATTTCCGCTTCCGCTCGCTTCTTTTAAGCTCTAGCAGCGCAGGGAATTTGGATTTGACAGGCGATAGGGCACTGTCTGCCTCTATCGCCTCCGTGACCAGCTTATGAGGAAGGAGAGTCGCCCTGGAGATCGTTTTCCTGCCACTTTCGACGACCAGGTACTTCCTGAAGCCTGAGGGATAATGTTTGAAGAAGTGATCTTTGTTGTTCTTCATACAGATAGACGGGACACGGTTGTATTTGATCTCTGTTCATCGGTTCGCACTCCCGGACAACATTGAGCACCGTTGATAGAATGAAGCTCGATCAGAAAGAGAAATTGACGTGTTCAAGGTCGAAAGGTATGAAGGGAGGGATTGGGCGGCATAAATGAGCTCAGCAACCACCGTAGAAATGTTAGTAACCCGATCATGCGATGCAGGAGATGGAGCCCATTTCCCAGCGAGACTCAAGGTGCGCAATTCGGTCTTCATCGGTTTGAGCGACTTGAGTTGCAAAAGAATACCGACGTCCTTCAAAATCTGGTCGGAAAAGAGACGTGCGACCGCGTTGAAGAGGGCTCTGAATTTTGGCTCGGCGAGCTCACCGCAGAGTCGTTCATAGGGTTTTTGATTTTGCGTGAGACGAAAATCCGTATCCTGGCCATCCAAGTCATCAACGTTGGGGACAAGCAGGATGCCTCCTGATTTTATGGCTGTTGTAAGGCAAGCCTTAAAGCTTGAAAGATGGGAATGCGGATTCTTGCGAATACTTATAATTAGCCCGGATAAATGTATCCGGTTGCCGCCGAATCGGTACCAGTGGTGCCACCAGTGCAGTCAATAAGTATATTGTGAAAATCCATAATGCGTCGAACGTTCTTGATCGGTGGTGGATGCACGGCCTTCATTAAGGTAACAGCGAGTCCTCCGGAGTTCATTTCACGGCTGATACCAGTTAGCCACGGGGAAAGAGGGAGACTGAAGATGTACGCAGTTCAACGTCTTTCACTTTCTAATCTTATTTTGTATTCTAGATGGGCCTTGAGGCCACCACAAAGGCTCTTCTGGATGCTGGTTCATTGTCATTTCCACATTCCACATTCCTCTTTTTCTGAAAGGATTATCAGGTATAACATACGATGAAGTAGAAACTGCCTTTGTTGGGTATTGCTATGGAGAATCGACGTCTGGACAAGTATGGTGCTTTCCCGAGTTTTCAAGACTGATGATATTCTGACATTTCCTGAATTGCAGCGAGCCTTGTATAACCTTGGCCTAACCCACATCCCTATTATCAATGTTAACAATAACTGTTCCACGGGTTCAACTGCTTTGTATCAAGCCAACAACGCCGTTAAATTCGGACAAGTAGACTGTGCCCTGGCACTTGGTTTCGAAAAAATGCAACCCGGCAGTCTTCGCAGCAACTTCAATGACCGTCCATCCCCAATGATTCCTTTAGCACAAAGGATGAATGATATGGAAAATTATGTCGGAGAGAACTATGGCCCTCATGCACCAAGGATGTTTGATAACGGGGCGCAAGAATACTTTATGAGGTATGGGGGTGGTGTGGAGCATCTTGCAAAAATTGGTGAGCATCTCCTTGCGCTTTGAATTTGGTGGCGCTAATGGGAACTCCGCAGCATCCAAGAACCACAATCATTCAGTCAATAACCCATATTCGCAATTCAAGGACGGATGGAGTGTTGACCAAGTTTTGAATGCACCCAAAATCACAAAGAATTTAACGAAGTTCATGTGTAGCCCCACATCGGTATGTCATACTCCCATCCTGTCCCTTCTTGTAATCATTTCAGTTCTCATTGTTTTCTCACTTTATTTGGCCTTGTAGGATGGCGCTTCCTGCTGCATTGTCGCTTCAGACGATTTTGTTCACAGTCATGGTTTAGAAAATCAGGCAGTCGAGATAGTTGCGATGGGGATGTGTACTGACGGACCCGCTACTTTTGAGGGACGCAGCATAATGGATACCATTGGTTATGAAATGACGAAGACATGTGCCAATCGGGTCTTTCAGGAGGCAGGATATGCAGAAGGTCAGGGCCGGGATCTAGTTGGCGTCGTTGAGCTCCATGATTGCTTCGCAGCCAACGAGGTATGTCTTGGGTCACCCTTTGTCAGAAATTGAATTGTTAACACTGTCCCCTAGCTCATTACATACCCTGCTTTGGGACTTTGCGGTCCGGATGAAGCACACAGGTTGGTGGATCGAGGTGACAATACAGTAAGTCTTCCTCCTTCCTTTGCGTAAAGTCCTAATCCGTGGCCGCAGTATGGAGGCAAATTTGTAATTAATCCTAGTGGGGGGCTTGAGGCCAAAGGTCACCCGCTTGGAGCAACAGGTTTGGCTATGCACTTCTACATAATGAGTGGGTCCACATATCACCGTTTGTTCCAACTCCCTCTGACGAACCCCATCTCTCAGTGCAGTTAAGGGGCTGTGAGTTTTCCTCCTTTCCGAATTCCAATTCTTTGGCCTTATTTAACAGGGGCCGGCCCAATGCAGGCGCCAGGACTCTTTGACATTGCAGACAAACGAGGAAAGTTTGGACTTGTCCACAACATCGGTCTTGGCGGAGCTGTCGTCGTCTCACTGCTTAGAAGACCGGAATTTTACGAAGCCGGCGGCGTAGATGGAAAAACGAGGCAAGTACAGAATTGGGAATTGTAGGATAATCTTTTTAATCTCTCATAGACTTGGCTACAACCACGCTCACGAATGTCGCCCTGTCACAATCAACGACGTGAACAAGGTTAAATCCAAACTACACGCGTCCCCATTCGTGTTGCAGCATGCCAAATTGTAATAAAGTGAGACGATATGGTTTTTGAGGAAAGCACATTTAGTACTCTCGTTACTACTAGATCCGTTTTTCCAATATAGTATGCCAGTGGTTAAACTACATCAATACATTTTCTCTCTTTTGGTTCTGACCAAATTCGTGGAATGTTTTCCATGAGAAAGTAACCTTGGAGAGAATTTCGGTCTCTTAATAATGTGTCGATGGGTTCATGTGTTCTTCATAAATAGATTCATTCACTCCGCAGGATAAGTGAGGCAGTGCAGATAATAGAAGATTCAAAACGAAACACGAGCTTACAAAATGATGCAGATGGAGTACGCTACAACTCGCGATACATGCAATCATACTTCGTCAGTAAACATAAGATAGGAAATGGACGCCACAACCGGAAAGCACGATCCGTATACCCTTCATCAACCCCCTTTGTCTATCAACTAAAATTTTGGAATGCAATTGCTAGTCGCGACCATATGGATGTCGAGAGCGTAAACGGGGTTCGTTACAGGCCATGTTACGACAGACGCGCGCATGATCGGATGAGCGTATGGGCAAAGGCAAGGGTTTGTCACAAACTGGGTCCCTGTAACAATACAGGAGACATTGGCTGCACCAGTGGTGATGCCTGACACCGTTGGCATGCATAACATGAGAATCGTCGCTCGGACAACCACAAGGGATGCGATAGTGGTCGTGATTCTGACATTTGCAAGATGTGGCAGTACGGTCACGAAAGACAGGATGAGAAGGGGGATTGTTGTTTGGACGACCGGGATCGTCCTGGGTGAAAGTGCAAGATGTGGCATCATTGTTGAGATGGATAGGATGAGACGGGGGGTTGCTGTTTGGACAACCGGGATCGTCCTGAACGGAAGTGCAAGATGTGGCGTTACCGTTGAGATGGACAGGATGAGACGGGGGATTGTTGTTTGGACGACCGGGATAGTGGTCACCGCTCGGAATGAGGGTGCAAGATGTCGCACCATCGTCGAGGTTCATAGGAGGAGAGGAGGGATTGTCGTTTGCATGACCACAGCAAGTGAGGACATCGTTTTGAATGTCGGTACGAGGTGCGGTACAGGCGTCGGACTCGCTCGTTTGAATCGACATGATATCGTTTGGTAGGGTTTGGGTCTGGAAAGGACAAGCAGGAGCTTTTATAACACTGCCAAGGAGCTATTTTCAGATTTTCGGATGCCAACATGCGAGAGCGGAGGACAGTCCGCTGCCATGATTCGCGGTTTCGTCCACAAGAATAGATATGAAAGGCTGTCGTAGGCTCGTAACCCAGCAGCAGAGGCAAGGCCAAGATTCAGATTACAGATTACAGAGAATGTCAGAATAATTTGTCAAGCCCCGGCTGAGTGACTTTTAACCCAAAAATTGGACTTCAGCACAAGAAATGTTCTTGACGATATTACATCCAGATTTGGAGAATGGAGATTGGCGCATCCCATTGAGTCCTAAGCAATGCCATTCCCGGGAGCGGTTAAGTGATTCGCGGCTTTCTTAGACTGGATTTGACTTTCAGATAGCAAAGTGTCGAGGAGGTCCCAGAAAGAGAAGGAGATTCACGCGTCCAGCTGAAGGCATCACGAGATTTTTCAAAGACCGCGAAATCCTCGTGTCCTCTTTCCTCTCTTGCAAGTTCCTCGAATCGTCCTCACCCGGAATCACGATATCTTTACAGCCATATACTCATTATCCGCTTTTCATGCGACTGTCGGAATGCGCCAACATCCAGGATCCAGTTTCCTCTGCCTTGGGGAAACTGAACGTCTTCCTCAGCGGCATTTCAACTTTAAAAATGTTGGTCTCCATGTACTGCACAATTTTACTGACTTATCCGGAATACCTTTTTCCATGTCCACCAAGTTTCTCGGGTCCAGACGTCTTTGAATTCGTAACACCTCGGAATAGTGTCTGAAAGAAACCCTTGCACGGAGACACTTCTTGCAGGCTGACCTTTCCGCTCTTAAATTAAAAATCTGGGTTTCTTGTTCGGCCAATTGTTCGACTGCGGTAGGCTCCGCGTAATACGCATGTCTACAAAATGTAGCGACATCAGGGATATCATCCCTTTCGTGGTGCCAGATGAAAGCTACGCTGAACGTGTTCTAGACTGCGATCCTCAATGTTCAGATGAAGTTCTCCATTGGAACAAGGCGACTACTTCCTAAACTCTACCTCCAATTCCTTGTTCTAAGCCTTCGTCCGCTATGAAGCTTTGCCTACAGAAACTCGTCTGAAGCTTCTATCTCTACCACTCCGATTTTCCCGGCTCTGCGACCCAGTCGGACATGTTGATGGTGTATGTTGCCCTGCTTTTCTTTTTCCAGTTATTAATTTTATCGTAATCCTTGGATGCAGCGGCCGTGAAAAACAGGGTCACGCCTGCATGAAGTAATTTAGTCATCGGTTTTTGAAGGAGAAGAGAACTCAATTGGACATGTTGATAGCAAGGTATGATATTTTCTCTTCCTTTTGTATGTTCGAAATTTAACTCCGGACTGCCTGAAAGGTTGAAACCCGAGTTCATTTTCTAACAGTTCCTGATCAACCGCCATTTTCTTTTCGACTCGCAGATTAATTATGCAGAGACATCGAGCTTATTCACAACAGCTCGTTATGGATTTGAATGCTGTCGGATACTCTCATCTGACTTCATGATTGCTAACAAAAGGTGATCCGCGGATAACGACTGCTGCAAGACAGGTCGTCTTAGGTTCTTTGATTTATACCTTGACTCACGGCTCTCATAATCTAGGACCTGGCTCTTTGTTGGGACTTGTTAATTGCTCTCCCATGGTTTCTTTCCGGATATGAAAACCAAATATCTTATATCTGGGAATCTACTGCCTACTCAAATCTTCTCTACTCTCCTGAACAGGTAAAATTTCAGGCAACGTAATGCGTCACTTGCCTCGCGGTCTGTTCGTTCCCAACGCTCCCTCATTCATTTCCGCTCAGAAATGAAATAATATCCCATGGGTCACTATATACCTGTTGGACCCT
>Ga0307517_10009616_pt1 | contig 13678 bp, 6 predicted proteins | sample 23_EM_MG_FD_194515 | JGI IMG/M metagenome (GOLD analysis project Ga0307517, IMG submission 194515) | Populus trichocarpa ectomycorrhiza microbial communities from riparian zone in the Pacific Northwest, United States - 23_EM | ecosystem: Host-associated > Plants > Roots > Unclassified | place...
TGTTGCTCTCGCAATGAAATAAAAATATATAAAATAAATCGACTATAATAACCACTCGTCCATCCTACTTATAGTGCCGAGGGAGCAAACACATTTGAAATATATACATTAAAACTTGGATGGTTACAAAGGCTCTTGGGCTAGTGAGTAGCTCGGTACATAATCTCAGCCCCATGGGCCTTTTTTGACATGCGAATGATGAGTTTCTATAGATCAAGAGCTATTTCTCCTTTGTTTTTTTAGAGAAATTAAGTTGGCTATGACTAGAAAGATTACTAGATTGTCGATCCACATAATTAAATCTTTTTTGAATATAAATTTTTTTTAGATGTTATTAATGTTTTTTTTTCAAGTGAAGAAAAATAATTTTAATCGTGTGAAAATTGAGATGATATAACCCGGTTAACTTTGTGGGTCCAAAAACAACCCACAAAAACATAGTTTGATTAAAAAAAATTTCAAGATGATATGTTTTTTTAAAATTAAGATAACAAAATATGAGATTGACTTGAGTCAACTCAGATTAACGTGTCATACCTGTGAATCGAGTTATAAGACTATGATAACCCTATAGAAAACAAAAAATAAATAAATCATGAAGTCTAATTCTCAATCCACCCAATATTAAAGGATAAAATTAAAAAAAAACTCTAGTTAACCGGGTTAACCCTCCAAACCCACGATCCACGTGATAAAAATGTGATAACTCAATACAAAATAAATCTAATATTAAAATAAAAAAACACTAATTAAAAAAAAAGTAATATTCTAATAAATATTACTTCATAAGAAAGGTTATAGTCAAACCCCTTCCTCAACTGTTTTATATGTAGTTAATATCTAGCATTCGCCAAGGGGGGGAAGGCACAAAATTGTGAAGATATCTTTGCCGACACGGGAAGTAACCATGAGACTTCTTTAATAAGCCGGAAAGCTCTCTACTTCTCCGCCAAAGGCCAAGCCTTTCTATTCCTTGTGGCGGACGCTACGAGGGTAGTAGGATGTTGCATCTCCGAGGCTCGGAAGGAGGGGCAGCAGAGAGGGCGGGGTTTCAGACATTCTTATACTAGTCAATTAAACGATGCCAGTCACGTGCTAAGAAATGTTAATATCAGACAAAAGCTTATGATAAGGATTATCAGTTAACTACGTAAGGATTCCAGGAAGATGACCTTTTTGAGTCTAATATAACATAAATAATTTATATAGTTTTTTTTTCTTCTAAGATTACTTACTTTGTTTAATAAATATAAAATACTTATTTTTTTTAATATCTATGTACTTAATGAAAATAGATTAAGAAAAGATCACGTAGATCTTCAATATCAATTCACTTTATTTCCATTATAAATACCCTTTTTTTTTTAATTTTATGAATTCATGAAAAAAAACTATTGATATAGAGTGTGGTTGCGGTTACGGTTGTTTTTCAAAGTGTTTTTCACTTAAAAATATATTAAAATAATATATATTTTTTATTTTTTTAAAATTATTTTTAAATTTAGCGCATCAAAATAATTTAAAAATATCAAAAAATATTAATTTGAAGTAAAAAAAGTAAAAAAAAATTAAATTTTTTTAAAAATATTTTTAAAATGTAAAAACAATCCACTTTCCGAAGTTTACAAGAATTTATCATTTTACAGGTATCCGGAAAAAAGAATTGGATCAAGGATTGGTTTTTGGGATCCCGAGGCATGGTTCAATGTCCAGCAATATTCAAAGTTGACCTTTCCCTTCTAGTTGGATTCCAACTAGCAATGTACCCGAATCCAACATGGATTCAAAATGTTTTTGAAAACAAAATGATTTTTTTATATCTTTTTTTGTTTTCATACTGTTTTAATATATTAATGTTAAAAATAAATTTTAAAAATAAAAAAATTATTTTAATATATTTCCAAACAAAAAATATTTTAAAAAATAATTATCTCCATAATAATTAATAAGCTTTTATTATTTAATGCTAACATGATTTAATTGTAATTCATAGACTCATGAAACGAAATCAATGCATCATCATATTAGAACCTAAGACATCTCTTTTCATAGTTAATAGTATCACCATCCATTATTAAGAATTATTATCTCATGTAATTACCATATAATAGATCTTTTATCCAATTATACACAGTACAATCTTAAAGATTTCTCTCCTCCTACATCTATACTAATGACCTGTTTGAGATTGTGATAGCGGTGGTGGTTCAAAATGCTTTTAACTTAAAAATATATCAAAATGATGTTATTTATTTATTTTTTAATAATTATTTTTAAGATTAGCATATTAAAATAATATAAAAACATAAAAAAATAATTTTTAACAAAAACAATAAAATAAAATTTCAAAAAATTCAATTTCAACCGTGTTCCTAAACTGTTACTAACTTAAATATCAGATGTCCTACCAAAGAAAACCATGGAGTCCAAGTTCAACAATCTCAATTTCATTGTACTCTTCCTTAAGATCCCATTCCATCTATGAACCTTGAAAAGATCTTGATTTCCTAGGATTCTCCATCAACCTCGTCACTAATCATTGTTCTTTCTTGTAAGCAATTAACAAAACTTCTTAAGTTCATTTGACAACTTTTTATTAATTGCTTTTGATGAAGAACAACATTAATTAAAATCCCCTATACAGATGGGGGACTAATTTGTAGTTTCTCCAAGAACTAATATATAACCACCATTGTTTTGTCCAAACCATGGCCTAACCAAAGCCATACAAATAACTTCGTAAGTTCATTTCAGCGAAGTGAAATCCCAAGTTTTAGTTATGATATCTGGTTTGGGACTAACCTAAAAAAAAATCTAAGTTATTAGGTTATCAAATTAATCATTTGATCAATTATTTTTATTAAATAATATTATTTATTTTTTTAAAAAAATTCTTAATGATAATTTGGTTAAATTTAGATCAGATTGGACTATATCTACCAGATCATTAAAAATCTGATTAAATTAATCAAATTTTATTGGATAAATATATTTTTCAATTTAATTTTAAACTCAATCTCAATTAGATATCTTACACAAGTTTTTCACATTTATTTCATTCATATAGTATTCAATTTCTTAATCTTTTTTCTCTAATTTGCATTTCAAATGAAGCATCCTATCAACAAAAAGGCATCATTTATTTTGATATTTACCAAAAAAAGAAAAGAAAAAGTCAAGCTAAGAAAAGAACATCCTATCTGCCGAATCCATAGTTTTCTCCCACTTTTGGCTTGGACAGCCTTTTGCTTCGCTGGACCGTATCTCCCGTTGTTAGTTACCATCTCGAAGTTCCCACTACATTCCACGTGAATCTCCTGTTCTCTTTCATCCAATAAATTTTCGCCACGCCATCAAAATCATATTCATGTCACACGTGTCCATCTTCTATTTGCTAACGAACTAGTAAACAAGCATCGGCACTACACTAAACGCGTACTGTGCAAAAACCCCCCAAGCAGAACTCCTTCCCTGCTTGTCTTAATAAAATCTTGTTTCTTATTTTCACGTTGTTCTGTTTTCTTGAAATTTAAGACATTAAGCTGAAGATGTCAAATTCAGAGCATACACCACCGAAGAAGGACGAAGAATCGCCGGCGACTGACAATACAACACCAGCGGCGGAGACAGGAACGGGGTTTGGTGTGGCGCCGATTACAAGGAGATGGAGAAGAGAGGACATGTTAAAGAGAGGGTCATTAGCATTGAGAGGATTGGCTTTGTTATTTTCTTTGCTTGCTTTTATCATCATGGCCAGTAACAAACATGGAGATTGGAAAGATTTTGATAAATATGAAGAGTACAGGTAATTAACAATGGAACTGGAATTGGGGTTTTAATTTGGGAGTCATTTAATATTTTTTATTGATTTTATTGTGATAATTATAGGTATTTGTTGGCAATAGCAATACTTTCGACTTTTTATACGGCCGGGCAAGTGTTAAGACATGTTCAAGAGCTTTCGACTGGGAAACAAATGTTAGAAAAGAGGACTTCTGCCATGTTTGATTTCTTTGGGGATCAGGTTTGACTCTCTAATTCCTTTTTGTTGTAATACATTTCTGTGATTTGTTTAGTTTCTAAGAAATGGTTAAGTATTGGAATTTGATCTTTGATTTGGACTTTAATGGGTTTAATTTGATTGATGGTTAAGATTTGTTGAATTTTGTGAAGTAGGGGCTGATATACCCCAAGTTCCGTTCTGCCAGTCTTCTTGACAGCCAATGATTCTGTATCTAGGCCTTGTGACCGGGGGTGTTTTGCATGTATTCATAAATATTCAATTATTAAGAATACATTTTTTTTTCTTTGAAGCTGACAACAATGTTTAACCAAACTCGAGGAAATTAGAGGAAATTTGTCATTAACTACTATCTTCTAACAAGCTCTGCAGTCAAACTAAGGAAGGATTTTCTATATGTTGTCGACGTTTAGTTTATCGCAGTTGTCTCATTACCTAGATTTTTCTACATCTAGAACATTATTTGTAATGTATGGTTTAATTTGTTTCTTATATCCAACTTTGAAATTATAGATGCATTTGCAAGTCCTCAACTCTTTCTGCAGCAAGTGGTTACACTTGATGGACGGGGATGATTTTATTGAGAGGAAAAATAGTGTCACTTTTCATTGATTTTCATTACACTATCAAATTATTTGATTATAACTTTGGAGAAGTTTCCAATCTGAATTGTATCAAACCCTCCAGTTATTTTTCTGTTATAGATCGATCCCTGCCTTTTTTTAAGCCTTTTGCACCTCCTTTAAAGATATTCATTGGTGTGCGCATGGATGGTGGGACCAACATTCGACCCAGTAAGATCTAATTATTGGTTGTGTAGAGGAGGCTCAAATTCAACTAACAAGGGGAGAAACTTTTCAATCTGTTGTATCCTGAACTGGAAACTGCAACTCCATGAAGTTTAACCGACTTTGTATCCTGCCAATTAAGCTAGGTGACAAAACATCACTCTACTGCCACCAATAAGGGGAACTTGATTCCTTTGACCCAACAAGTTGGTGAATCTGAGAGCATAACCTAGCTAGTAGGTTTGGTGTAGACCTTTTCTTTTGGCAACTGGCTGCATGTGAAGGTTTTAGATTGTTACAACTTTCCTTTCCTTGTTCCTGAATTTGCAGATTGTGGCCTACCTGTTGGTATCTTCAGCTTCTTCAGCAGTTCCCTTGACAAACAGGATGAGAGAAGGAGCGGATAACATATTTACTGATTCCTCAGCAGCAGCCATTAGTATGGGGTTCTTCGCGTTCATATCATTGGCATTATCAGCTCTTATTTCAGGATATAAACTATCAACTCAATCTTACATTTAAATTTCTGTCTTTCGGTGAGTCTAAGTAGTTGCTGTCTTGTACCCAACCGGGACATTAAAATGGTTGGTTAGGACCTACACGACAATTGGGGTGACTTTGGTTCATCAACAACTGCGTGGAGCCACTCTCCTAGCACGACGCCCTTGCTCTTGGGTTATGAGCAGCACAACAGTGACTCTACTTCTGGTGTGTGATTCTTTGTATATGTTGATTGTTTCATCTGTCATCCACTTAATATACTGTACACAAATTTCCGTGTTGAATAGATAGCACTGTGCACAAAAGCCCTTGCTTTGACTGTAATTTGGCATTGAATATATTCAAAACAAGAGAGGAATCTGTCAAATTTTCCTTTTTATGTATTATTTTTCGATCAGCATTCATGGTTCTGTTTTGGCAAGGATGTATAAAGAAAAAGGCATTTCTTGTTTTCAAGTCCTTCTCCCATCATTAGCAAATGACAAATTACTGATTAATTATCACAGGAACAATTCCACAATTATAGCAAGTAAAGAAAAAATTGGACCAAAGATTTACAGGGCTTCGGAGAAGAAAAAGGGGCAGGGTAATGCAGTAGCAAAGAAACTTCCAAAGTCTTATTCAGTCCATGGTCAAATATGACTGCATACAAAAAATTAACATTTACCTTTCTTCTAAGTAACCTTAAACATTGATTCGTGGAGGCCTTGTCTCTTGAGTTTCAAATGGCCCCAAAAACAAATTAAAAAATTGCACCAGATGTATAACAATATACAATAACACAGACATATCTAATTGAAAATGTTTTTTCTGATCCTATCTTTTCCAAGTGTTAAGTGATTTTTAGTTAAGGAAGGGATCAAAAAATGAGTCATTCTTTGGTTCTTCCTTGGCTCTAGGGAAGACACCCTCGGAGTATTGTGTTTGATTCATGTAGGTGCCATTCTGCTTTCCAAAACTTGAGTATTCAAAACTCCCTTGACCCTGTAACATTTCGAGGGTAAATGGTGCTTGACTTCCTGATGCTGGTAATGATCTTGTGCTGTGAAGGGAGTTTGGATAACTTGTCTGGTTAGAATGATTGGCCATGACGGAAGGCCTTATAGGGATCGGCGCATTGGCAGTACTGTTAGCAATGGATGGAGCTTTGTTCATGTAGCCGCTGCCGCTGCCGCGGGCGGCTGGAACATCATGGTTGTGTTTTCCTTCATAAGTTGTAATCACAGCTCTCAAATCCTGTGATGCTCGCTCTACATGTTTCCTCACAGGACAACCAACAGATGTGCATTTGTAGTAGCTCCTGCAAATCACAAGATTGTGACTATTAAGAAACCAAGCGGGTAACCACCTTCAATGACAAAAATGATCCTTTTAGGCCAAAATTATGATGAAGGGATATCACTAATTACCTTGGATTCGGATTTCCCTTGACGACTTTCTGCCCATATTTTCGCCACCTATAGCCATCATCAAGTATGTCAATGTCACTTGTTGTTTGAACCACAATTCTAGGTTCTCTAACAGTCCTGCTCCCAGCACCTAAAATACTCTCGTTTTCGTTCTGTCCCTGCCTGCAAAATCACAAAAGAACATATTTAATTAAGCTCATGCAATTTCAGTACAACAACATGGGTAAGGCCATGAGAGACGATCTTGTCTTGGCTTACCATCTTTTGGCATCGGGTTCATTTGCATTGTCCTCTTCTCCTGAATTCATTGATGAACTTTGGTCAAATTCATCCTCCCCAAGCGAAATCGAAGAGTCCTCCTGCATCATGCTAGACTCTATTGGTGCGATTGATTGATCAGAGATTTCTGAGCTGGCACCTCCAGAAGGCTGAACTAATTGAGAGGATGATCTTCTGCTGGATTGAAGCTTGGGATGGTTGTGACTTCCTTTATAAACTATTTCAGTAATCTGTCCATCCAAAGATCTCTCCACCTTTTTCTTTGTTGGGCAATTCGGATATGTGCACTTGTAATAACTCCTTGGATTCTCACTCCCTTTCACTTGCTTTTGTCCATATTTTCTCCAGTTGTATCCATCATCAGACCTTTTATTCTCTCTCATATAATGAGCTGATTGATTGTATTGGTTGAAACTTGGTTGAGCAGCAGTGTTAACACTTTGCATGTTAGCTTGGAGTGGCACCAACTCCGAGGAGAAACTCTGCTCTGGTGCAAATTCTGATTTTACTCCTGTTTTCTGATCTGATGAAAAGTCAGTTTGCTTTAATTGGTCAAAGTTCCATTCTTCTTGTTTCCTTTTCAGGGATTTCTCCTGTCAAGTGGAACCACAGCAGGTTATGGAAACAATTCTAGACTTGAACTAGACTACAATTTCTCAGGATCCTAAAAAGTGATGGTGAATTTTACAAAAACCAGTCCAGTTTTTCCATTTATTTGTTACAAAATCAGTATAGTTATCTTGAATTTTACAATTGCATCATAAATTATCAACGAAAATTAGAAGGGTCAAATGGTGAACAGTCTTGACTTTTCAAAAGCTCCAAACTCTTACAATATAGAACTGTAGTAAAATATGTTATGTAAAGAAAAGTACCACTGTAACACTGTTTGAAGAGGATTGAAAGAAGGATGATGAAATTGCAGGAGGCCTTGTCTGGGTTGGGAAAGAGAAATCACTGTAGTTTTTCTCTTCTCCACTAACACCTTGCTGATTGTCATTAGAATTACCCCTCCAGTTGAAGGTTTGACCAGCAAAAGCCCCAGTTGTAGGAGATGCAAGACCCTGAAAAAACATGACATAAATAAGAAACTAAAAACAAAAAAAAAAAGCAAACCCATTTATCACCATAAAAAAACATGTCCATACAAGCACAACTCAGTCCATGAACTTACATTAGAAGTAGGGAAAAGCACAGGTGAGTCCAAGAGCTCAGTTGGGCTTAAACCAGGAGGAATGGCAAAGTAAGAAGAAGGAGAAACTGGGGGAGGAGAAAAGGGTTGAAATGACTTATAGTTTGGGATTTCAATACCAATTCTATCATTCGTTCCATGGTCATAAAGTCCCCAGCTAAGGTTGTCCATGTCTTTGTTATTACTAGAAAGAAGATTAGTAAAAGAAGAAGGAGAGGAAGAAGAAGTCATAAACTGGGTCGAGAAAGAAAAGTTTGATGGAGAATTCATAGAATTTGATATGCTCGCAGAAGCTGAAGATGCCATGAAGTTTGAAAGTCTTAGAGAGGTTAATGAGTTTTGTAAGGGAATATATAAGGGGTTGGATGCTAATGTTTTTCGTGAGGTTTGATGCACGGAGGTCTCTCTCTATGCTTCTTCTGAGAAGCTAGAAGCAAAGTTTGACTGTGGAAAATATTTTTGGTCAAAGCCACGAGCTTTGACTGGACTTGTCCCATTTGGAAAATGGCGGCTTAACAACTCAGCTTCATCAGTGATCAATCACTAGCCGGGAGGCTGCATGGTTAGCCATCTGTCTTGCCTCTGATTTGCTCAATCTATAGCTCTATGATCCATGCTTTGGATGGTTAAGAAGGGACCATTTTGCAGGAGATTTCTTTTATTGGTGCTATTCCAATTTGGAATTAACATAAATCTCCTGAATTTTATTTTATGATATTTCAGCAAGCTACAAATCTAAGGAGGAGGGATGATTTGTCAAAAAATAAATAAATCTAGCAAGTAATTGCCTATTTTTTTTATTCTTACATTGAAATATTAATAACCTTAATTAAATAATATTTTTATTTGGTATCGATTTAAGTTTAAAATTTAAATAACCTCTTAATTATTAAATAAATTTTCATGATTTCAAGAGTATTAATTTATAGAGCTTTACTGTTTATGTAAATAAATAAGATGAAATGGTATTGAGTATTGATTTGGGAAATTAAGAGATTTAAAAATCTAAATATTAGGATGAGTTGTTAACTATTTTTCATAAAAACAAAATAAGGATTGGTTTTGATTTGAAGTTCCATTGATATTTTATTAAATGTATGAAAATCTTATTAATTTGAATCAATTATTAGGTTATATATATATTAGATTAATAAGTTATATTTCTAAGTTTGATATCATAACATAAAATCACAATTATAATTGTCAAATCCCATCCAAGAATTAATTTTAAAAAATAACTATGTGAAAGCAACAAGAATCTTATTCCCGTTTTTGCTACATATTATTAAAGCCTAAGAGATATATACACTTTTTTTTGGACTAATTTTGGGGTGTTTGTTTTTGAGGTAACTTTTGTGGTTGTGGTTTTAAAAAAATAAGTTTTAAAAAAGTGTGGTTAGCTGAGGTTAATTGAATTTAGATACGTGTTTGAAAAAAATTATAAGTGAAGTTTATGTGCAGCAAAAAACATGTATAAAATGTTTGGTAGTTGTGTGATTGCGGTTGCTTTTCAAAGTGCTTTTTACTTGAAAATGCATTAAAATAATGTATTTTTATTTTTTAAAAATTATTTTTGATATCAGCGTATTAAAATGATCTAAAAACATAAAAAAAATATTAATTTGAAGTAAGGAAAAAAATAAAAAAAATTAAATTTTTTTCAACAGCGCTTTTGAAACTAAAAAACAAACAGTATTTTACGAAACTCAGTTAAAAGAATATGTAAAAACTGCTTTACAAAAACTGCATTTCAAACTCAATTTTTTAGTAGATCCCGCAGTATAAAACATAGTTTTAACAATTATCAAATATCTTACTGTGTTTTTTATACCACAAATATAAAAACAGGTGCAAAACAAACGCAGCCGAACAAAACATGAAAAGCAAGAAACCAGGCTATAAGGTCAAATTCTACGTTAGGCATGTTTGTGAAGGATCAACAATATTAATATTTGACTGTCACAAAAAGGAACATATGGATCATGCTTCCATGTTTACTTATCCTTAGTATCATAATATATATATATATATATTTTGTGAAAAATCCACCAAGTTTATTTAGAACAAAACTAACCCTCATAAGTAAACATGGCATTACCATATTTTCTTTTTAAATTACTATAAGTTAATAGACAATTAGAGAAAAACAAGTAAACTGTCATTATTCAGTATAATTTCAGTTAATAAATCACCTAAATTTCAATTATTACAAACATTAATACTTTAATTATCGTAATTGTTAGTTATAATCATATATATAAAAAACATAAAATCATGCTAAAATTTACTTTAAATTTGTTTAAAAATTATGTTAAGACTTGGAATCACGACTTAATTTCTCATTATCTCAAAAACTAGAACTAATTTTCACTCAACACACTCAATTCTCAAGTCCAAAAACTCAATCTTGATTTAAAATTATAATATTTAATGATAGTTTTTTTAGTAATTAATAAATTATATTGATCTAGTTATATATTGTGATTAAATTAATTTATTATATTTAATTTTTTCCCTAACAATAATAATTTATTTGAAGCTTAATTTTCTTCATGTCACGAATAAATTAATAGCATGGACTAAAGAACTTCAAAACTTTTTCCCCACGAAGAAAAGAACCTTCAAATAATAATTTACTCTCCAAAGCCAGTGAAGCTGTGAGCTAGCCGCTATTCACTGTTGAGGCATCAAGTCTGACCATTTCTCCTTTGACTCACTGCGTGCATGAAATAGGATAATATAATATATTATAATTTAGTCCTTGTACTTAGAAACTATATATTTAATCTCCATATTTTTATATTTGTTTATAATTGAGTCCCCTATCAATTTAGTGCTCCTTTTTTCTTTTTGCATCTTGAAAAACAGAGTAAATAAAAAAGAATAAAGTAAAATGAGGAGACTTGTCTACAAAAGGAGGGATTTTTGGGAGAGAAAAAAAACTAAGTTAAAGACTATCAATATAAGTCAAGAAACCATCTAGGTAGTGGCCCAGTGGTAAGAGCTTGAGACCAAGAGGTTTGCTTCCTCTGTGGTTTCAGGTTCGAGTCATGTGGTTGCTTATATAATGGCCACTGGAGGCTTACATGGTCGTTAACTTCAGGGCCCGTGGGATTAGTCGAGGTGCACGCAAGCTGGCCCGGACATCCACGTTAAACTAAAAAAAAATATATATCAGTCGAGAGACTATCTAATTATTTCTGACACTATAAGGCTAATTAATTTTTGAGAAACTAAGCTTTAATTAACTCTTCCTGAGCTGATGTTTTTAAAGTAGCTAATGTTCCTCAATATAATTTTGATAGAAAATGTTAAGGCAATATTTATTTTTGTGTTTTAAAAATATTTTTAAAATAAATTATATATTTTTTATTTTTTTTCTTCAAATTAATATTAATTTGATGTTTTCAGATCATTTTGATGTATCGATATCAAAAATAATTTTTTTTAAAAAAATATTATTTTAATATTTTTCAAATAAAAAACACTTTAAAAAATAACCAGAATCACACTTACTCCCAAATCCCAAAGACATGCAGCACCGAAACAGGGAGGAGGTTCCAGGGTGCGGCGGTGGCTAGCACCTGGGTTCGTCTCTCCCGGTGGACTTGTTTGACATATTTGGAACCCTTTTTTCCTCCCTTTGCCAACCACCAATCCACCAATTACAGCATGGAACAGCCAGCCAGAGAAGAGGCGACAACAATGGCCAAGCACAGTGACCTCTCATCTGGGAAGGTGCAGTGTCTTACCATGCATGGCAGTTTTGTTGACTTTTCAAACAGTATTGTTCCTCGGAATAAAGTTCTGACTGGTTGAGAGGGGAGACGTGGTCACGTTTCCTGTGATAACACAGTAAGATTTATCAAATAAAAAAATCAATCTGTGATTATACCTAAGACGCAAATTGCACGCTCAGTCTTAGCTAGCACCGAGCCCTTTCGTCATCATAGAAGTTGACCCTTCGATTGGCATATGATATATTTTGTCGCAGAACAACCTTATTTAAGTGGTTCAAAACGATATAAACGAAGATTTATTTTGCAGGCATTTACATGTGATGCGAAAAATATAGTGATACGATGATAAATGTAACTTTGGCGGCGGCGGCGACGGTAATGGTGGTGATGGTTGAAATTGTTAGATGTTTTTATAAATAGATTATTGTTTGTAAAATATTTTTTAATAAATAAATTAAATTTAAAAATTAATTATAAAAAAATAAATAAATAAAAACATTTTTATATAATATATTACTAAAGCACTCTCGGTTGGAAATGTTAGATTCGAGTCTCATCATCGATTTCTCAAAAAGCAACATATTTATGTTATTGAACGTATCCTATTTGTAAAAATACTTTAAACTTCACGACATAAGTGCATTGCATTTCTCCATATCTATATGAATATAAAGAATATAATGTTTTACATTTTTTTTTTATCACATGAAGAAATCATGCATGTAAACATAAAAAAATCGGTTACTAAGAAGGATAGGCTTTCAAAATGTTTAATTTAGACCAAAAAATCCAATCCAACCAAATTTTTTTATCTTTTTAACCGCAATTATTCAATAAATTCAGAAAATCATTTAATTAATTTTAAGTAATTTTTACAATATTCCAGATAATATGAATAATTTTCTCAATTTCTAGATGATTAAGACCCTTTTTGACTTTGTGGTCCAATCATATCGTTGAAAAATTTTGAATTTGTTTTTAATTTCAAATTATTTTTTATGTTTTTTTATTGTTTTGATATGTTAATATTAAAAATAAATTTTAAAAAATAAAAAATATATTATTTTCATATATTTTGAAAAGCAACACACTTTTCAAATAAGTTCTAAATACGGGATCCACAAGCACATCCCCCCTCTCTATTTATCTCTCTCTTAATTAAAAATAACACCCTAAAAATGTGTTTGTCTACACATGAAGAAATCACAAATTAATTGTATTTGGTTAAGTTTAAACCGATGTTTTTCAAACATGGGTCCCGCAAAAAATAGCAATGAAACGCAGTTTAAGAGAAGCAAGATTTAGCTGCTTCGCCAGCACTGTTCACTTTTGTTAAATGAACAGTGCTGAGTGAATTAATTCACTCTGCACACAAGTGAACACGTTAACAGTGTAGTGAAATTTTGCATTGTTCACGTAGAAAGAGCAGCATGTTGATATAAAACACAACTAATCTTTATTCACTTGCACTGTTAATGTGAACAGTAAAAAAATTTATTTTTTTTAATTGTGTTTTATTCAAAAAATTAGTGTTTAACATTATTTAATGACACTACATAAATTAGAAGGAGATCGCATGATGATGTATCATTTGCAGAATTTGATCGCAATTCCAATTTTGTTCCTGATGATATTTTACCTGATGTGTTGCACGCTTAAAAAACCAAGAAAACTGTAGTCTTTGTCGGATGTATTTCATACGTGATGAAATTGCAGATAATTTAAAGGAACAATAAAAAATATTTTAT
>Ga0307517_10009617_pt1 | contig 13678 bp, 7 predicted proteins | sample 23_EM_MG_FD_194515 | JGI IMG/M metagenome (GOLD analysis project Ga0307517, IMG submission 194515) | Populus trichocarpa ectomycorrhiza microbial communities from riparian zone in the Pacific Northwest, United States - 23_EM | ecosystem: Host-associated > Plants > Roots > Unclassified | place...
CCATGGCTCCCTGGCTCAACATCAAGTGCCAACTCAATAAGCTTGATGCCCTCATCAACCCTGATAGCCGTGTGGAATCTCAAGCTGGCGTGACTGAATCCTGGAATCCTAACCATTAGCAGTTCCACTGTGATGGAATAGGTGTTGTACTTAAGCGCACTATTTAACCAAATGGCCTCTTGTTGCCATCCTATAGCTATGCTCCTCAACTAAACGTGATACGTACTAGCGCCGTAGTTTCTGGTATTACTCGTGTCATAACACTAGCCTGACCAGTTTCCCACAGAAAAACCAAGAATAAGGAGGAGAAGAAGAAAAAAAAAGCTAAGGTCTCTCTCCCTTTAATTCCAGAAATTTTAACAACATATGAGGAGACTCCTTAAGAAATTTTAATCTGATTTAATTTCAGAATAAAAGTTATGTTTAATAATGTAAAATTAAACATTATATAATTTTAAGGTAAAATTTAAATTTTTTTAATCAACCTTTCATTGATTTGTATTACTTTCCGTCTTGTTTTTTACTTGAATTGTTAAGATTTTCAAACTAATTAATTGAAAACTTTTATTTTTTTTTATTAAAAATAGTGTGATTGTACCCGGAGCTTATACCTGTAGTTAGCGTTATTTGCATATAAAATTATAAATTAATTTATTTGGAATTCCAAGATATTTTCCTAAATATTTTCACCCAAAAATTATAAAAAAATCTTCCTTTACAATAATTATTTTACCTGATCAAAAAATTTACATGATTTATAACTAATTAACATTTCACGTACTAATTTTATTACTTTATTTGATCAGGAATTTAAGGTAATTCATTGGGCATAATAAGTTTTTCTCTTGATTTTCTAATTTTTAAATGAGGATTACCCTACTAAACTGGTTTACCAATTTTCTGAACCGAGGTTTACAACTATAAAATAACTAATTTTTTTATTTGCTAATTAATTTGATGACTTGTAGGAAATTTTGTAATTTATCATTATTTGAAACTTTTCGGGCAACTAAGCAGAAAGAAAAACTTCATCATTTGGAATTGAATGTTACACATGTATGGATTAGAAATTCTAATGGCACACGTAATATGTTTTTTCTTTAAAAAATAAACTTTTAAAGATGTTTGAGGGTAAATTTTCAAATACAAAAAGGTCTTCTTGATGTATTTAATAAAAAAAAAAATATCATAATCTTCTTTTTTAAATTTAAATATGAAAGGATAATTTGAGAAATTAAAAATTTGATCATCTTACTCAAAACTTCAACAATATTTGTCAAAGAACTATCTCAACCCAATAACTTAAGTTTTTAGGTGAGGCTTAAGCTGTTAGGTGAGATCTCAGGATATGATTTATATTATTCTTTAACACACCCTCTCAAGTGAAAGCCCTTTGAGCTTGAAATTTGTATAGATCCATACTATTTTATAATTAATTTTTATCAAATAAATAAGAATGATGAGATTCGAACTCGTGACCGCTTGTTCATAATATTGAATATAGACTGGTGCACAGATTGTTTTGGCTTTTGCTTACAAGAAGAATATTATATTGCTCACAGTGAATAATACAGAGATCAGTATTCTATATATATACGAAGCCTGTATAATCTATTCTTGACAAAGAAAGCTTAAGTTAAGGATATGCTGCCTAACGGTTATAGAATTGAAAAAGCAAAGTTAACATACACAGACAATTTTCCTTTTATTTCCTAGCGGTTACATGCTTGATTGTTGGCAGATTTGTGACTTATGGGATCTGCAGCATGATTCAAGGAATCATCCTTTATACGCCCCCGCAAGATGGAGTCACCATCGGTTACTCCAATCTTGACCCGAAGAAGTTCTGTCCGTTGACGAGACAGAGGTTTCGTCAAGAGATCAGCAAGCTGATCTTGTGTATTGACATGATGAACATGAAGAGTGCCCTTCTGGACAATATCACGAACAAAATGCAAGTCAATCTGAATGTGCTTCATCCTAGAATGTTGAACCGGATTGAAACTCAAATGTGTGGCACCCAAATTGTCACATAAGAGCTGTGGAGGAGCTGATGTGGAGTGGCCAAGTTCAGCAAAAAGTGCTAGAAGCCATAGTGTCTCAGAGGCAGCATTGGCAAGGGCGCGATATTCAGCCTCAGTTGATGATCTTACGACAGCTTGTTGTTTTTTGGAACTCCAGGAAATAGGATTAGAACCAAGAAAACATATATATGTTAAAGTGGACTTTCGATCGTCACAATTACCTGCCCAATCAGCATCAGAATGTGTGATGAATTTGGAGGCCATGTCTCTGCGAATATGAATGCCATGAAAGATTGTATGCTTCAAGTATCGAAGCAATCATTTGGCAGCTGTCAAATGTGTTGTCGTTGGCTTATGCATAAATTGGGACAACTTGTTAACTGTAAAAGAAATGTCAGGGCGGGTGAGAGATAAGTATTGCAGGGCACCAATAATACTCTTGTATTCAGTGCTATCAACCGAGGATGTGCCATCAAGAAGCTTGAGTACAGTAGTGGTGGATAATAGAGTGGTAACCTCTTTGGCGCAATGCATGTTCAACTTTGTTAATAAGTCTCTGATGTATTTGTGCTGAGACAAAAGGAGACATGTGGTAGTAGGAATAACCTTCATGCCCAGGAAGAAATGTAGCTGACCCATGTTTTTTACAGAAAACCGGTGGCTTAGTTGGTCAATGATGGACGAGACAAAGATGGGATCATTTCCTGTAATAACCAAATCATCCACATACACCAAAAAGTAACAAGTTACAGATTTGGTCTTATAAATGAACAAGGAGGAATCAACTCTGGAGTTCATAAAACCAAATTCTAAAATGGCACCTCTGAGAGTGGAATACCAAGCCTGTGGGGCTTGTTTGAGTCCATAAATAGCTTTGTTCAGGCGACAGACATGTTGAGGGTTGGTATCATCTTTGAAACCCGGAGGTTGAACCATATACACATCTTCATTTAACAGACCATGCAAAAAAGCATTATTAACATCAAGCTGTCTCAATTGCCAGCCTTGGGTGACAGCAATCGTCAATACAGACTGAATAGTAGCCGGTTTCACAACCAGACTAAATGTTTCCTTGTAGTCTAAACCAGGACATTGATTGAAACCTTTTGCACAAGTCTCGCTTTAAAGTGATCAATCGTCCCATCTGCTTTCCTCTTAACCCGAAACACCCATTTACAGCCGATGAGATGATAATGTTTCGGGGGAGGTATAAAGGTCCATGTGTTGTGTCTCATCATAGCCGTAAGCTTTGCAGACATGGCTTGTCGCCAGCGTGGATCACCTAATGCCTGGCTCACACAACTGGGTTCAATAGCATAAGGGAGAGGATGTTTGGTAATAACATGAAATTGCTTAGGTTTGTAAATGTTGTTCAGGGACCTAGTAATCATGAAATGAGTTTTTTGGGGCTGAGAATCAGTAGCAACATCAGACACAGTGGGAGAAATTTAGGCAGGGATAGCAACATCGGTGGTGGACGGTGAAAGAGAAGCAGGTGTTAAGGGCAAAATTGGTGAGGAAGTGAGATCCTCACTGTGATGAACGACAATAGGACTATAACATGAAGAATTAAATGGCACATGTTCCTCAATAGAAAAGGGAAGAGTAGAGGTGGTACCTGAAGGTGATGCAGAAATGGTAGCACGATCCAAGATCACTAGTGAAGGTTGCGGTGGAGCGGGTACACCGATGAGTGGCATAGCTACCGAAGAGGAGGAATTAGATGAGCTATATGCAGGGGAGAGTGCCTGAAATGGGTTGTGACTTTCATCAAACAGAACATGGCGAGAGAGATAGAGTTTGTTGGTGGATAAATCTAGACACTTGTAAGCATTCTGAGTTGTAGAGTATCCAAGAAACAAACACGTGGTGGCTTTTGGTTGAAGTTTATTTGTATTATATGGTTTTGTGAGGGGAAAACAACGGCATCTAAATTTTTTTAATTTGAGATAATTAGGGGGTTGACGAAATAAGGTTTCAAATGGGGTTTTGTTTTGGAGCAGGGGAGTTGGTTGCCTATTAATAAGATATGCAGCTGTGGAAAATGCATGAGGCCAATAAGATAGAGGAAGGGAGGCATCATGTAGCAGGGTAAGACCAGTTTCTACTAAGTGACGATGGTGACGTTCTGATACACCATTTTGTTGAGGTGTATGAGGGGTAGTGGTGTAGTGATTGATTCTATGTATAAAAAAATATTGTTTGAGGGCAACAAATTCACCACCATTATCCGAATAAATGCTTTTGATTTTGGTGTGAAACTTTTTTTCAACAAGGTGTTTAAATTGAGGGAAAATACGGCTAACACAAGATTTATTTGACATGGGATAAAACCATACATATATTTGGTAAAATGGCCAACCAAAATCAAATAAAATCGTGAACCATCAAGACCAACTGTATTTGAGGGTCCCCAAACATCGGTATAAATAAGATCAAGTGGTGCATGACTTACAAGACTAGTTGGACGAAATGGTTGCTTATGAGCTTTATTGATTGAACAAGAGGTACAAAGATAAGGTACTTAATCTTTGTGTTTTATTGGAAGCGAAAAAGACTTGATAATTTGTGTAACAAGTTTTGGAGACGGATGTCCTAGGCGTTTGTGCCACCCATCAAGTGATGTCCGTTCATGCACATTTACAACCATTTTTGAAGAAGATACCAGTGAGTCCGGGAGTGTGTAAACACCATTTTCACATGCACCTTTGAATAGAACCACCCCCGTGATCTGGTCCTTGACAAGAAAGAAGAAAGGGTGAAATTCAATGAAAACATTATTTCGAAGAGTAAAATGATGAACAGAAATAAGATTTTTGTGTATACTCGGAATGCAAAGAGTATCAGTGATATAAAAGGTGCGAGTGGGTGAATGAAATGTTAATGATCTAGTATGTGAAACACGCAAACCTGATTCATCACCAATGACAACCTCATCAGTACCATCATATTCGGAGTGAACAGATAATTTTGTAAGATCACCGGTGATATTATGAGAAGCAGCAGAGTCAATAAGCCATTTAGTATCCTTGACTTGTGAGGTGGAGGCACAATTAACCATGGCATTACAGGAATTAAATTGCGGGCAGTGCTTAGCAGTGTGCCCAAATTGATCACATATTTGACATTTTGGTGAATACCGGTATTGACCATTAAATTGGTTGTGCTTCTTATGGTCACGTGGGTTACCATTATAACGAGACGAGGAAGGAGGACCATCATATTTAAAGTAGCCTCATTTGGCTGGTTTGTTAAAACCCCTATAAATATTACCCCCATTTGAAGAGCTAGAGGACGAGCGGCGATTGGAAAAATTGGTTGTAGCAATGAGCTGCTGCGTGGTGGCATCAAGACGACGCAGATAACATTCATGACTGACAAGTAAGTCATGAAGTTCTTCAAAAGACAGTGGGCGCTCCCGTGCCCAGATTGGCGCTGCAATTTCTCTGTAATCTGGTCCCAAACCATTTAGGATGTAAAGAGTAAGGTCATCCTCTGAAATGGGATGATCGATGAGTGCAATCTCATCAGCAAGAGCCTTGACAGTGTGCATGTAGTCTTGAATCGATCGATTGGCTTTCTTGATTAAGGTAAGTTCCTCTTTTAATTGCATGGCACGACTGCGTGATTTGCTGGCATACATGGTGTTTAATTTACACCAAGCGGCTTGGGATGTTGCTGCAGCAGAGATAAATGGAGTTATGGTGGGTGTAGTGGAGGCTAAGATAGCACTTAGAATCAACTTGTCTTGCCTGACCCAATGAGATTTCTGAAGAGAAGAAACAGAGGAGTTATCTTGGAGAGGACATGGTTTATCACCAGTAACATAGTCAATGAGATTGTAGCCAATTAAAAGAGCTTCAAACTGTGCACGTCATTGAGGGAAGGTTGAGGGTGTAAGTTTCTCATTGATTTGGGTTGCAATGTTCAGGGCAATGAGTGGAGCTTCTGTGGTGGATTGCGGATTTGTGATGGGTGGAAGAAAATTATCAGGGTTGGGGATCAAGTTCTCGGTGGAGTGCTGCTCTGATACCATATTGAATATAGACTGGTGCACAGATTGTTTTGGCTTTTGCTTACAAGAAGAATATTGTATTGCTCACGGTAAATAATACAGAGATCAGTATTCTATATATATACAAAGCCTGCATAATCTATTCTTGACAAGGAAAGCTTAAGTTAAGGATATGCTGCCTAAGGGTTACAGAATTGAAAAAACAAAGTTAACATACATATACAATTTTCCTTTTATTTCCTAGCTGTTACATGCTTTATTGTTGGCAGATTCAAGGAATCATCCTTTATATAACAGACGATATTCTGACATTTTACCATTCTGAAATAGCCAGGCTTGTAATATCCAAGGCTCAAGCCTTTAACCAAGAATTAGTTCTTCATCATAACCATTCTCACATAGGATGAGTCAAATATATTTTAGGTACCACATGAGCGAAACATGCCAGAGATGTTACTTATAGACCAAGTTACTTCGATAATGATAGAAGGAGCACACACTGAAATATCTCAGTCACAATCACAAACTCGCGGTGAATACATACAATATCCACAGGTATGAATATATAACTAAGAGCATAGAATAAAAACATGCTCTAAAGCATAGTGACTACACTCATGAGTGAAAAAGGAATGGAAAGGAATAGTGAGGCATGCAACAAAGAGGAACAGGCTCACCAGCACAGTAACTACGTACATATTCATGGGCATGAGTAAAATTAAGAAAATGGAAAATAACCTACGGCCCGCATGAACAAACGTTGATTTTGTGTAGTAACACGCTCTAAAGAAGAAACAATTTCTCTGTCCAAATTAATATTTTATTGATCTGACAGTGCATGCATGCACTCCCCAATCAAGACCCCTATAATCTTATGGGACATGTCAATGGAACATTTGAGTTCAACCTGTTCTGTATTTGGTTAACTGGAGAAGACCAAATCTAAATATGTGAATCATTTGTTGGGGAGCAGGTCAAATACGGTTAAATTCATGTCTGCCACTTTTTTCTTTTCTTTGTTTTTCTGTGGCTGGTAATCTGATGATGCGTCGCGTGTGCTTGTGTTCAGCGTGCAAGGGAACATGAACAAGCCAAAAGCCAGTCTCCTCCTGTCATTATGTTCACTCGGTATGTTATTTTAATTTCAAGTATTAATTTTCCAATTATCTTGTTTATCAATTCAAACCAAGTTTTATATATATATATATATATATATATATATATATATATATATATATATATATATATATATATATATATATAATCTTAAGAATGCATCTTTCACGTGGATTTTGTGCATTCAAAAAGAATAAATTCTCTTGTTTATTGATTTTTAAAACTTGGAAGAAAACGGAGAAAAACTCTTTAATCATCATACTTAATTACCCTTCAGGATTTACCTCGTTTTCGTCCTTATTTCTTCTCCACTAACCCAGGTAAGGAGGCGCATGCATGTGCATAGGCTCAGAAATTGCATAATTCATTGCTAAGAAAAGATAGTACCATATGCAGGTGCTTCAAGTAGAGGGGACCCAACGAACCCAGATCTGGTGAAGTATCTCATGGGAGAAGAGAGATCATGTTCGTTCTGGAGGTGGATTTCTTGCTTGGTAATTATGACTGTTTATTTAGTGGTGACCTTGTGGGGTTTGTGTGCCTGTTTTGGCCCATTTTTTGGTACTCTGGTTGGAATATAGTCAACCCTTTTTTGATGGCTAAATTGCTTAAGGGCCATTGCGCATAATAACCCATAATCCTCAAGTTGTCTGCAAAATTGGCCACCTCATAAGCTAGGCAGTGAAGACATCATCCTAATATCTTAAAATAAACTTTAAATTTATACTATTTAATTTTTATTAATTAAAATAGAATAATAAAATTTAAATATGTGACTGTTTAGTTAGTAATACTCATACAATATATTAAAAAATTATTTTAATTTAAAAATTATAATTATTAAATAATAATTTTTAAATAATTTTATATTATTCTATGACTGAGCGTCCGTTTGGGAACGCGGTGCAAACCGCGTTTCCAAAAAATTTTAATATTTTTTTGTAAAAAATTAAAAAAAAATTATATGTTTTGGATCGTTTTGACGTATTGATCTTAAAAATAATTTTTTAAAAATAAAAAAATATTATTTTAATATATTTTAGCATCAAAAATTATTTAAAAAATAATAACAACTACAGTCTCAAAAATCCTAATAAGATGATTGTTACGATCCTAGGATGCCAGACTGTACACACATCTATCATCTATCTAGATAGATGTGTGCGTACGTAGGAAAATATCCTTAGAAAGGTATTTTTAATGGCAGAGAGAAGCACAGTACCCTTTGATCGGAATCCGACTGTTGAAAGTTGAATTGGCTTGGTGTATGTGTCCACGGCACTGATGCTAATGAGCCCACCTAATATTTTTGGCATATTCTAGCATCGACTAATATAGACTGGAATTCAACTAAAAGTCGGTCCAAATGTAATTCAATGGTTCTAATCCAATTTTAATTTTTCATTTTATCTCAACTTTTCAGATAAATATATATTCGTATGGACATGGCTAATTTCGTTATCAACTTTCCTCGTTTTTTCTATTTAGAGGTATAATTATAGTTATTTTTTAAAGTATTTTTTATTCAAAAATACATTAAAATATTATTTTTTTTATTTTTTAAAAATTATTTTCGATATCACCACATTAAAATGATCTAAAAAAACCAAAAAAATATTAATTTGAAGCAAAAAAAATAAAAAAAAATCATTTTTTTTTAAAAACACTTTTAAAACGTAAAAACAAGTTGTAACACTCATATTTGTAGCATAATAATAATAATAATAAAAGTATGTTATCTCTCTTGATTTTCTATATTTGAATCTTTGGATCAAATATTTAAAAAAAAAAAACTATTTCTAGATACATCATATTGATGTAAAAAATTCTCAATTAAACAAAAAATTTAATCTTAAATAGGATGCAACTAAGAATACAGCAATGAAAAAAAAAAAGAATTGAAAAAACAAGCTATGCCCAGTTACAGACATATAGACGATTTGAAAGCTCCAGGTGTAAACAAGGATTTAAATAAATGCTGTAAAAAATAAGTATTTAAGATCGTTTCAAAAAAAAAATCTTGAATGAGATGAAATGAGTTTTTGTTTTTGTATTATAACATGTTTTTTAAATCATTTTGATATATTAATATAAAAAATTAAAATATATTATTTTAATATATTTTTAATTAAAAAAATATCAAGTAGACTTAAACCAGCTCCTCTATTTCCAGTCAATAAATGTTCATGTTAAATTATGACACATTGGCCGTGTCTGAAGCTCTTCCAGGAAGATGATGGATGCCAGATGGCTCGGAGTATGAACAGGGAGACTAATGGATGACTAATGCCGCAGTTGATTGATTCAACTTCATTGTCATATCTCTACGACGACCTGAAGTCAAGTGAGTAATTGCTTGGTAGATTCATGTCTGATGCAAGGAAAACGACAGTCAGCACGTGGCATAAAGCTCTACAGGGGCATTCACAAAATCAAACTAAATAAATAAAGCAAAAATAAAATAAAAAATGAAAGATTTACCGATCGCCAAAGGATCCATTTTCTTTGACCTGTCCCCATCTCAATTCTTTTAAAATAAAAAGGTGTTTTTAAAGATAAGATCAATGTCTCTGAAAAAAATATATATTTAGAAGTATCGTAGTAATTATTTTAAAAAATTATATTTTTATTTGAAAACTAAAAGTATTAAAAAAATAATACTTTTAAATCATAAAAATAAAAAATAATACTTTAAAAATAAACATCCTCCTTGAAACCCAATAATTAATTAAAGCCTAATTGAGTTTTGTTTCACGTGTTTATAACCGGTTGGTAGCCAATAATATATGCATTATTTTAAATTTAGAAGATGTTTGGGAGTATGATTCTGGTTGTTTTTTAAAGTATTTTTGATTTGAAAATACGTTAAAAAAATATTTTTAAAATAAAAAACAAACAGCTATAGCCAGGTAGGACCTAAAACCAAACCTATGATTCATAATTTACATGAACAAACAATATTATTATATGCTCCATCAAGGAGGGGGCCCTTGATGTAAGGTTAAAGAAGCTACGCAAAAGGGCAAAGCATCAGTCCCCTGGCTATACTTTCGATTTGAGTCTTCTAACTACCGATTTTATCAATTAGGTCCCCCATCTTTATATACCTTTCCTCAACTAACCCTAATTTCCCCAAGCTTCAGGTGTGAAATTGAAAATACATGACTCGTTTTTGCAATGCATCTCCAATTATTTATACAGAAGGATTTGATTGATTGTGGGTATAAAGATGGTGGATCCAATTCATAAAATCAGTACTTGAATGACTCAATCGAGAAACTTGTATAGTTAGGGGACTAATACTAGATTTAAATTTACTGTGTAAATAATCTAGATTATTATAAGGCTTGGATTGGCTACATTATCGTTTCCTTTTTACCGTATTAAAAAATATTAATTTGATATTTTTCATTAATAAATAAGACATGGTTTTAACCACTTGGCTAAATATGTAAAAAAAAAAAAAAAAAGGGTATTGGATTCTTCTCTCTTTCTTTTTTTCTTCAGAAAGAAAAATAATAGAACTGATTATATTGGAAGAAGAAGCAGTAAACAATGGCTAACAAGCCTAGTGCTTTTGAATTGAGCACGTCTCAGCAGTAAAATTAACCTACCGGAAACTATAGACTGCCGAGCAGGAGATTTCCGGAGAAAATCGAAGTTAGGGAGATAAGAAATTATGCAAAGAAAATGAAAAACAGACTAGTCATAGGCATCATATAGCTAGGAAGTCTTTAGTTCTTTTATGTTTCAACCATGATTAATATCGAACCATGATAAGTTGTTGAGCTTCAAATTTGATGTCGTCTTTCATCTTTCTTATAAAATCATCACATTTCTTGTTCAATTCCTCTGTACTAAGCAACCCAATTACTTCCTCTTCCTCTTCCTCTTCCTCTTCATCTTCATCAACAACAATGATCCCATGACCTCCTTGTTCATCTTCTCGTACTTCTTCCACTTCCACGACAACCTTTTCCTCTGCGACCAATGCTGGCTTCGTGATCTCTGATACTTCAACTAGTTTATGCGGACTGTATCCGCTCTTCATGTTCTGTTCTCCATAGAGGTTGGCACTGCTGTCTAGATGAGAATCGCTGATTTTGAGAACAGAGTTCTTGACAATCAAAACTAGAATGCCATTGCAGAGGAGGAACACGTAGTTCTTGTCAATATTGAAGCTAGGGAATTGCATGAAGTTGGATATGAAAGGAAGCAGAGAAGAATAAGAAAATATGACAGAAAAGAAACATACTGGGGCTAACAACTTAGTTGCTAGCTTGAGAGAGTGGACATGGCTGAAGTGGCTAAAACTGGATTCAAAGTTTTGATGCCTGACACTTGCCATTTTCTTTGGAAGAGAAGGGGAGCTTAATTTCTGGTAGAATAATTCAAGGAGATAAAAGAAAATCACTTGAAAAGTTTTGGTGATCGGAGATTGAGGAGGATAATGAGAGGGACTGCTATTCCAGGCTGAAGAAGATAGTGGGCACTTCAATTTATAGAACCTCAAAAGGTAGCAGATGTTATTGGTTTATTGACAGAATTGCCCTTGCTAATCAAGAAAAGCTGTTTAGAATTCTGGGTTCTGACCAGGTCAGTCAACTACTTATTTCTTTTGGTCTGTAACTGCCCATCTATTGACTGGACTGTAATAAGCCAGGAAGGTAAAACCTCTGTCTGGGATTTCAACCGATTCTTCTAAGAAGACTCGTGGCCTGTCTCGGTATTTTCAAGGTGATCGGCAAGCAATTTCATGGAAGCTGTAAGATTTGCTGGAGAATTATATTGGCAAGCTCTAATTGGTAATATTCAACTCTTCTAGCTCGCTACCAAAATGATTTCAATTGAAAAATGTCAAAAAGTTTGGCTTACTACAGGAGACCAGGTAGCTAGGTTAATTTGATTAATGTCAAAAAAATATTTCAAAAACTGATTTTAAAAACTAATTTAAAATATAAAAAAATAAATCTTATCCGACCCATTTAGAGCATAATACCAAATAGGTTTGTTTTTTATTTTAAAAATATTTTTAAAAAAAATTGATTTTTTTACTTCAAATTAATATGTTTTTGGTATTTTCAGATTATTTTGATATACTGATGTCAAAAATAATTTTTAAAAAATAAAAAAATATTATTTTAATATATTTTAAAATAAAAAATATTTTAAAAAATAACCATTATTATATTTTCAAACACGCTCGTAGCTATGCCTTTCTAATGTCTTGACTGTAATCATCGCATTTGAATTTTACTGTACCTGCCATTGTTAGGCTAGTAATAATCCTTGCTCTATTTCCATGATTATAAATCTTCTCCCGTTAGCCTGTGAGTTAATGGAAATTAAGTTTTTTGTTCGAATAATCTTAATAATATACCCCTTTCAGAGGTACGGTGTTTTTGAAAAAATTAATATTAGTAAATTATCTTACATATTAATTTCAAAATCCAAAAAATAAAAATAAAAAGACAGACGCCGGTCAAAGTATTAAGGTTGGTTAGTTTACTAATTATGGATATATAAAATTGTTTGGTCGCATAGTGATCGAGCAGCAGTTATTGACGTGGTGAAACTTCGAAGATTTTATTAGGAAAATTAAATGTACCTGCATCAGAATACTTTAATTAAATTAGCACATTAAATTTGCTTACTTTGATATTTTCTATGATAGATCTTCAATTGTCTCTATATTTAGTTAATAATATACAAGATGGATAAAATATAAAAAAATTTATTTTACTATTAATATATATTATTATTAAACTTACATATTAAAAAAAATAATTAGATATTATTATTTTTTATTTTAATTTATGTTGAATATTGAAATTAACAAGAGTATAATAACCCTAATTATATAACTTAAGACTTGGCTATCCCGATACCTGGAATGGTCTAGGTTTTTAGAAAAAAAACAAATTATATGGGTTAACCCAGTTAAAAGTCCAGGTTGACCAATGATTCGGTAGATCCGGGGTAAAACATAAATCAAAAACCTGTTGATTTTTGTTTTGAAAAATATTTTTTTATTAAAATGACATTGTTTTGGTTTTTAAAAAAAAACATAATATGTCAATTCAGGTTGACCTACCCGACCCGTAACTCAGTCTTTGTCCTCAGTTAAGTTTTAAAACTACGATAATAATCATCATTATCCTTACATGCCTTATTTATATAATTTTGGAATTAAAATTTTTTTAGAATGATATTTTAAGGATAAAAAACATAACAAATATTGTCTTTAAAAACATGTCTCATATGTATTTTTTATTTTGGAAAAACAAAAATCCACTTCAAACTTATTTCACAGAATTTTTTTTTAATGTTTTTATCTATATTTCTTCAATTAAATATATTTTTTTTTTCTATTATTTATGTATTTTTTATTCTGGAAACGGTAGACCATTAATTTTCTTCATTTAGGAAGGCACCAGGAATAACTAAAATTTCAAGTCATTTCTAATCTCATCGCATTTCAACTCTTTTTTTTTTTTTTTTTTTTTAATGTAAGGAATCCAAT
>Ga0307517_10009618_pt1 | contig 13677 bp, 16 predicted proteins | sample 23_EM_MG_FD_194515 | JGI IMG/M metagenome (GOLD analysis project Ga0307517, IMG submission 194515) | Populus trichocarpa ectomycorrhiza microbial communities from riparian zone in the Pacific Northwest, United States - 23_EM | ecosystem: Host-associated > Plants > Roots > Unclassified | place...
CAAAGTCGGGAAAGCCTAATGTGGTCCGGGCATCGCTCCAACATGTGTGGACTTCTTCGGTCAGGGTAATTGGGTTCTGAAACGGATTGACAATGATCGTCCAGTCCCACATCAGGTCACGGGATCTGGCCAGAATGGTACGCGCAAGCCCGGTTGCTATATTTCGCCTACTGCTGGCTTGCTGTCCTGCGCTATGGATTTCCCGCACGGTTGGATCTGGGTGACTTGGGGTTATCACCGGCATCGCAAGTGGATTGAAGTCTGTGGGCCAACGGGAGGGAATGGCAGATGTACAACCATTTTGGCTAACTCGTACTTGAGCAGACGTTCTCCATCCAGGGTAACTAATCCTCCTGCTGGAATTCTGGGTATTCCCTGGAGTGATTGTCAGTATCGAGCGCTGCGAGCTAAGAAACTCACGCCCAATTGGTCTTTGCGCTCCCCAGGCCGATGGATGATCTATATCGTCCCCATGCTGGAATAACTTGTTTTCCTCACTCTCCTCACTCTCCTCACTCTGGCCATCATTACCCTGATATTCCCCATCATTAGAGTCTAGACTCTCATCCTCTGACTCTAAGACCAGCTGCCGGTTCTACAGGACAGGCTCTGGTACCTCGAGTCGTAAAGAAGCTGGCTCCCGCACAGCATCCCTCCTCCTACCTACAGCGGACCCAGCCATAACAGACTCAACACTCGGTGATGATATTATAGTTAATCCGTCCCTGGACCCAGATCCCCGGAAACGTCCGCGAAGGACCTCCCTTCGCCTTTGCTATTCCTGCCTCGATGAACACGCTCGGTCCGCCATAAGCCGCAGCTGTTGTTGTGACATAGTATGCAAGTGAATAGTGATAGAATAGAATTGCAGTGTATGACGTTGAGGTGTAGGTGGTTTTAGGAAGCCTCTATTGGTAGGTAGCTAAGGGTACGATATGAGGTGTGAGCTTGGAAGATCGAAATGGTCGGCCAAGCTTCCTTAAGAACTATGGACATTCACATTTCATCACTCGCTTTCATGTCCGCTGGCATCAGCACACACCGCGCGTCCAAATTGCAGCTTGATACCTGATATAGGAATTTGCACCTGAAGACTTGGCCGCGCTGCGATTTCACAGGGGCAATACGAGTGTTAGGTACTTGGAGTTCCTGAACCAGATGAAAAAGGGTTATCAGAATGTATGGACTAATCTAGTTTGAGTAGGTCTGCCAAGCGGACAGAAACAAATGCAGGTAAGGCTAGGGCTCGGGCCCGGACGCTAATCGCAGAAAGTGAAAGCTGCCGCTAAGGCTCAACGGATGGGATATAAGATGAAAAGCTAGGTTAGGAATAGTAAGGAAAGGGGCAACCCCGAACGAAAAACAGCCAGAGAAGAACAAGAATGATCTGCACAAGTCCAAAGAGCAAACCGCTAAAGCCACCAGAGAAAACATACACCAAACAAAAAAGAGCTAGAAAAGAGCTAGAATGATCTGCCAAGATTCCGAGAGCAGGTCCCACGAGCCGACCCGGTAAACGCAGAACAGCTCGTGGCAAACAAGAATGGTCTGTAAAACTCGAAGAGGGACCCCGTAGAGCAACAAAGTGTCCGTAGACCACATTGGGTTTGGGTAACCCGGAACGGCAACAGCTGGGCTAATCCAAACAAGAAATATGTGGGAAAAAATCCAAGGATAACTCGCAAAACTCTAAAAGTTAAACTCCAAATGAAAAACACCCAAAGGAAATACCTGCAGGATCTGCGGACGGTTGCAGGTCTAAATTAACTATACCGATCAGGGCAAGCAGCCCAGACGTAGCAGGCTAATCTAAAACAGAAATAGTCAGGAAACAGCGAGAATAACATGAACTCTAGAAACAAAACTGCAAACACTAAAAGGAAAAGTCGAACGGTTCATCGTGGCCTAGTACTAGTAAATTGCTTGAAATGGACCTGCATCCTCAGCTAGCGAGACATTAGCCACATTGGTTGGGGCAGGAGAGCTTTGTTCGCAGAGCTAGGGAGCCAGGACAGAAACGGCCTTGAGCGGACTTCCAACGCCTGTTTCTGGCGGAACTGCGGCAGACCTTGCCAACAGAATGGATGAAAAACCTGGTAGTCGTAACCGAAACTTACCAGGTGTAGAGTATGCACTCGAGGTGGTTGGGGAGTCTGAGGGCGGGCTTAATTCTCGTCCGACTTCTTCAGCTGTCAGAATATCTGTACACACCTCCCTGGTATGTGGATCCTGGGAGGGGGAATGGCTTCTGCCGGGCGTATCGACTTGTGTCGCCAATGTGTTGACAGGCTGCTAGGCCCCTGAGGCCAGCATCAAAAGATGCGCAGCTGACCTTCTTGCCTCTGCCTGCTCAGTGGCTGCATACGCAGGATGGTGACCCAGATTGGGAGTAAACGGAGACGGACTGTTTGTCGGACTAGTCCTGTCAGCCAGTTGTCAAATCAGATTATGCTCCCCATCGCGTGTGTCCGGCACAACCTCAATGCCGGCATCGATTGCCCCCACCTGGCGGGCCACCTTCCACTGGAGTTCCGGACTTCCATCTGACCCATATGGCTCATCGGCCTCTTGCATGACCGCGAGGTTGCATTTACCACTGTTATTGGCTAGCGTCCGGGATGCTTTCTTTAGGTCCGTCTTCCGTTCTCCTTGTCTACTAGACCTCAAAACACGAGTTCCCAAGTTAGCACGAGGGACAGAAACTTGTTTACCAGATGACTCTGACTCTAATTGGCCAACGTCCGCCCAATTGATGCAGTGTGTTCGCCCAATCTTTTTTGTGGTATTACCGCTCCTGTTGGTCCTTTTGAGGTGGTTCACCTATCGGCCCTAGCGGATGACTCTGGCTGGTGGCCATCGGAGCTCTTTCCATCATCGCTACCGGCGGACTAGTGATCCGAGGCGTCTGGAGGGGGGGCCCAGTTATCACGTGGCGCAAACCTGATCTCACCGGGAGGAGGAGTGCTATCCTCTGTATCATTCCTTCTATGGCAACAGAAGAGCAGATCGATTGGTTCGCTTGGCGGATTCAAAGGCCACCATATGCAGACAAGTCGGCTATTTCTGATTCGGATCATTTCGGCAAGTGGCAGCGACTCCTCTGGATCGTCCTGCAGCACACGTGTACCCTGTCTCGTCACACCAATAAGCATCCGAAATCCGACACCTGGCGCAATAACTTTCTCTATACCCGCTAGCAGGTTCGGAAAAGTGGGCTCAGTTAGCTCCATCCAGTAAACATGTCCACGACTTTGCCACTGGATGTTGTCCAACCCGACAGGAAGTAGGCTGCTTGGGCGGACTACGGATGGCTCATCTATCTAGAGACGGACAGACCGCGGACAGGCGAGACCTGGAGGAGCTGTATTAGCATATATCGCACATCTTTATTGCGGACGCTTGGGGATAACTTGCGATCATTTCTGGCGGGGGTGGGGTCTGCAACGGAAGAGTGGCAATGCGTGCTCTCAACATGTCTCTTAACATACCCTGATATTTTTTTGCTATGTCCTTTAGCAAAAAGTCGAGGCATTCGGTAAAACGTTCGCCACGGGGCTTATTAGCCTGCCCGAGTCCCGACCTCTGGCTAACAGGCCAGAGGGTAAGAGCATGTGCCTGGATGGGTGCCCATTATCCGGCAGTACTCTGATTCCACCCTGGGATCCTGTCGTGCTCCATCTTACATTTCATAGCATTTCACCAGGCTTTATACTCCGGACTATAGGTTCTTGGGTGGGGGAAGCAGCAAACTGCTTACACCAGGTAACATCGCCGTCGTTTTTAAAGGACGCCGATTTTTCAAACTGAGACCAACCTTTGAGGCCACCATTATAATAGTGATCGGGGTGGGGGGTGGTTGATGGATCAGAAAGAGGCTGCTTTTTGGGGGGTTTAAATGGTCCCTCTGTGGATGGAGGATGGCCGCTAGTAGATGCTGGTACTTTTGAGGATGAAGGATTGTGGAAGATCCGGAAATAATAGAGCGGGCCTGGCGGACGGTAAAGGGAGTTCTGCGGATAGTAATAGCTGTGAAAAGGTTATTGGCTAGGGAAACGCAGATAGGTAATCTGAAATGAGCTGAGGATAAACTGGTGATACTGCGGACGAGTGAGAGGTTGTGCTAAGCATTGTGGGTCCTGTGAGGATGGGCTGGCGGATCGAGGATGTGATTGTGATTGGGGAAAGAATTATGGAGAGAAGATGGAAGGGGGGGAAGAGAGAGCTTATATAGGCCGCACGAGGACGGTTTTAGTGGGGTTCGCAGGATTGTACCCTGTACAAACTGGAATATCTTGAAAAGTCACGTGACCCACCTACAATGACGATAGGTTTCAGATAAGGTTTTAAGCCGCATGGGAGCCGCATGGGAGCAGCATGGGAGCAGCATGGGAGCAGCATGGGAGCCGCATGGGAGCAGCATGGGAGCGGCATAGGAGCCGCGACCCATGAGCCAAGGCCCTCCCATACTCTCAACAAAGAACAGGTTTTACAACTTAAAGCGTGAATTACGGTTGGCAGCTTGAATGTCTAGACCTGTTCGTCATCCGTCTAAACAAACTTCAAATTTTCCCGAATTACACTTCGAAAGAAACCTACCCTTCACTTTGAAGGACTGAGTCCGCTGCAGACACTCAGCCCATCCACTTACGCATCGGCCAGACTACTTGAAAGAGAAACACCACACATGATGTCCTCAAAGACAACAAAGTGTCCTTATTGCAGACCACGTTATCAACAAGCCGCTGCATACGAAAACACCTTCCGACAATGCATCTGATATGGCTCTTTCCCTCAGCGTGATTGCGGACGTGGCTTCCATGGGACCTACTTTTGTTCGTGATGAACTTGAAAACCTGATCAACTCAGACTACGAATCTGATTGCAGGCTCGAGATCCCAGATTTCCATACAGCAAGTGGTGAGATAGATGATATGCAGAACGATTCAGACACGGAAGACAGTTCCCACCCACCGGTCCGCGTGCGCCCTTCGGGTCACGAAAGTATTGCCGGTGCCCGCAGACCCCTCGGCGAAGTTGCTGGCTATACAGAGCTCAACAAGGCCATGAGCGATGACTCTTGGAGCCCTTTGTGATCTGAAAACGCCTTTAATTTGGCAAGCTGGTTTGTCCGGAGCAAGGTAGCCAAGTCGCAGATCGACGAGTACCTTGCGCAAGGTTTAGGCGGTGCAGATAGCAGATCATACCGGTCCGCCTATACCTTGCGACAACACCTCGATATACTGGACCCATTTCGTGAATACTTGGTATGGGCAGAAGCCAGTTTTGATGATGGTCGACATGCAACAACTTTCCATTATCGAAATATTATTACCGGTGTCGGCTACCTGATCTGTCAGGTCGTGTATAGCTCAGATATGGTTTATGCACCTATTCGAGAATATGATTCCAGTGGGAAGCGATTATATTCCGAGATACATACGGTGGACTGGTGGTGGGATATGCAGGTATGAGATAGGTCCTGACAAGTTCTTGGAGTGGTGTTTCCAGTGCTAACCGCCCATTCCATTCCTTGCTAGAAAGCTTTGCCCGACGGGTCCACAGTGTTGTCCATTATCGGATGGCCTAACCAGACGCACTTACCAATTTCTTCGGGGATAAGAAAGCCTGGCCGGTATACATGACGATCAGCAATATCCTTTCGAGGACAAGAAGCAGCCCTGCCAAGATGCCAATCCTGCTTCTGGCATTGCTTCCAGTACCGCCAAAGTTCACTGGCAAATAAGCGCGTGCCAACGAAGCCCAGCGGCAGACCAACGCAAATGTTCTGCGGGTTGTCTTTGATCTTGTCCTGTCACCATTACAGCAGGTTGCCCGAGAAGGAACGGTAATGGATTCAGCAGATGGCAAAACACGCCTTTGTTTTCCCATTTTGTCGGCCTGGATCGTGGATCATGCTGAGCATGCAGCCTTGCAAGGAATAGGCAGCAAGTCATGCCCAGAGTGTGAGGTTCTGTGCGCGGAGCTCGGTGGGGATCCGCGGCGGATGTATGAGACTCGCGACTATATGCTATCCAGAGAGAGAGCCTTGCGCGATGAGCAGGCAGAAGCGGCCGGCATTGCAGAATACTTTCAGCGGTTGGGCGTGGAAACCGGAAACAATGTATTCACCGGACTCGACCGAGCAAGTCCTGTGGACCTACACAAGCCACATCTCTCCCACAACATCTACCTTGGCTTATTCAAACATATGATGAAATAGGTCGAAGGTTTCCTGAAAAATCATAACTGGCAGCAGGCGTTCGACCATGCTTGGAAAGAAATTCCTCCTTACCTGGGATTCAGCATACCGAAAAAGACCTATCGCGAAATCACACAATAGCAAGGAAAGGATATGCGTAACCTCGGCCGTGGTATTACAGGCGTATTGGCGTCCGCATTGCGAAATCCGGACAGTTCTCAGTATCAGGATTTCAAGAGCACTTTGAAGTTTGTTCGCGCGCTGCTGGACTTCACTCTCATGGCTCAATATCGCAGTCATACACCAGACACACTTTCCGATATGGAAAGCTACCTGCAGACATTCAACCGGACAAAGGACATGTTTCTTGATTTCCATTCCTCGAAGGCTACCCGCGCTCAAGCAAATCGCCAGGATTGGGAGCTAAGGGAACTAATGGCAGATCAGCGTGCTAACGAAGTGAGCCTTTGAACCGTCGCAAATGGCAGTCGGCTGGTTGATCAAGAGAGGGTTGAAAGGTCTCATCGGCACGCAGATTTGATTCTGTGTAAGAACCACTTCAACTTCATCAAGATGGACTACCTGACTCGCTTTGCCTCCAGCGTACGGCGTTTTGGATCCATATCGCTGTATTCAACCGAGATCGGTGAACTAGCACATAAGAATCAGATTAAAGATGGCTACTGCAGGTTAAACAAGAACAAAGCCGCCCCACAGATCATCTCGCACTATGGCCACCAGCATGTCCTAGGCATAAGGTTGCAGACAATAGAAGCACTTTCGAAAGTTGAAGGTGTGATCGTGGTATAAGATAGTGGAATGGAAATGCTAACTGTTCCAAGTCACAGCATACCTTGCCTCGTGCTTAAAGGCCGTATGAAGAACACCAGCATGCTGACCGAATTATGCACAGCCCTCGATATCCATTATTCCAATATCATGGAGGTGATACTGCGTTTTATCAGGCCATCTGCTGCAGATGACCGGCGGTTGCCTGCGGACCCTGCCGAACTCAGGGTACTTCCTGTAGAAGGATTTGCTCGGCTTGAAATCCCAGTGCCCGACTTTCAGGAAACTGACAGGTTCCTGATCCACCGGGCCCGCTGCAGTGGAACAAAGGCATTCCGCAATCGTGGCTCTAGAAGCGATTGGGTGTCAGTCCAGACTGGTGGGGAAGCGAACTATGGAGATTTACGGGGACGTATGGTGGCTCGGCTGCTAGTACTTTTCAAGATAAGAAATATTCTAAGTGAGGCCGCCGCTGTCCATCGCCTGGCATTAGTTCCCATACTCAATCCGATCAATGGTGGCAGATTTCACATTCCGAGCGGAGATATTCCATTCGGCAACCGGGTCAATGGTCGAGACATGCGAATAGTCAGTATAGGGGCAGTGATTGGCCAGGCGCAGGTAATTCCTAGCGGTGAGAAGCAATGGATAGTGAATCACAGGATTGATCTGAGGATGTTTAATGAAATATATTAAACTATTGTATCCAATTATGTACAGTATTTATTCGGCTGAGTTGAAACTGGGCACTTAAGGTGGCAGTTCACGTATTGAGTGTCCGGCTTCAACTTGGCCGGGGGAGTACTACGCGATCCGCGGGCATTTAAGGGAATGTTTTAAATAGGTTGAATTGTTCTGCATGAATATACAGCCAAGTTCAAGCCGTACACTTAAGGTGGCAGTGCGCATATTCTGTGTCCACCTTCAACTTGGCCGGGCGAGTATTACACGATCTCTGGGCATTTAAGGCAATGTTTTAAATAGGTTGAATTGTTCTACACGAATATCCGGCCGGGTTGAAGCTGGACACTTAAGGTGGCAGTTCCCATATTGACTGTCCGGCTTCAACTTGGCCGCGGGAGTCATACATGATTCGCAGGTATTGAAGAGAATGTTTCTAATAGGATGAATTGTTCCGTATGAATATACGGCCAAGTTGAAGCCATACACTTATGGTGGCAGTGCCCATATTGAGTGTCCGGCTTCCACTTGGCCGCAGGAGTACTACATGATCTGTGAGCGTTTAAGAGAATGTTTTAAATAAATCGAATTGAATAGGTGGCCAAGTTAAAGCCGGCGCCTTAAGGAAGAGATTCCCGTAGAAAGTGTCCAGCTTCAACTGGGCCGCCTGAGTTCTGCGGATGATTTATGCGAAACTAAGCTCTCCTGTGGATAGGGAAGCCAACCAAAGTAGGTGGTCTGCATGGCAGCCGCGCGCGGCATCTTGTGAACAGTAAGGGAATTATGGAAGTGACAGTAGGGTGTAGACTAAGAACAAAGCGACGTAGGAGGGCAGCGGACAGAAGTGGATGGAAGCGGACAGATCTAGGTCGCCAGACGTGTGAGGGTAGCAGAGATGGTCGCCGGACGCGCGCAACCGCAACGAGTAGGCAGGAGGCCCGTAGACGAGAGGATAAGGGGGCAGATACAAGGGGGAGGCACAAGGAGGGGGTGGGGCCACAACAAGCGTGGCGGACGCTATGGAGGGAAAGTGGTCCGTCCGGGTAAACCTGACGCAAGAAATGAAAGGCAAAGAAGGCACGGGAGATCCGGGAGGATCGGACTCCAACAGCGGACGCTCTTCATCCGGAAGCAGGCTCTGTCCATCTGGAGAACAAGGTTGTTTTGCTGATGTGTGCGTCCTGACATCCGTTGCAACGTTCCTTGCGTCCTGACGTGACGTCACATCCTCACCAGGTCTCGACTCCCCCAGACTCTCGATCTCGTCGCCTCATTCTCCCGATCCTACTAGCTCGTCCTCGCCTCTTGTCCGCCTCCTGTTGTATCCTGCCCCTCATTCCTCCTATCACAACTTCAATTAATTCGCTGCTTCTTCACATGCCGGCCGGCATCTGGGGCCGCAGTACCTTTTCTTTTCACTTCTCACGTTTCACTTTTCACATCTCACGCCTCATTGCTCTGGTGAACTAATGATCTGGGTTTCAAGAAAGTCGCTTCTATATCTTCTAGTATATACAGTATCAAGATGTAGGATACTCACAAATAGCGGAGGCTTGATTGTCACGGGGTAGGTAATACGGTAGGATTCCTAGCTAACCCGGCCAAGGATATTCGAGACAACGGATGATAGTCAGGAAGGCTTGTAGGTAATAATTTGGAAAAGGCAAAGTAATCAAAAGTAGTCAAATATCAAAGAGTTAAAATATAACTAGTTAACTTGTTATATTGTTAAGGTCTCTTCTCCATTGCTTGATGATTCTTCAACCACCGAGGGAGTGGCCTCTCTTTATACTAATGTTCATACTACTTTGACTTCACTAGTTAAGAAATATCTTCCCCCCAATTCAGTCCGTCAGACCAAAGTGCGAACACCGTTTGACTCTGAGAACTTGCCTAGCTCGCTTCTGAGAATCTCCCAAACTGCTATTTGATCTGAGTGTGTCCCCACTCCACCACTTGATAGTCTTCGATCTCTTCATCATGATAGACTATAAATGAATATGCGGTCCAAATGCCTACATACTAATAGTAATATGGAATATGGAGTGATCAGTTACGATATCCACCTATCAAAGCATTATGCAGCTAACGCATATGCAACTAGAACATCAGCGGAGTCGTATTCTCTAAACATCGTTCCAATGAGTTAAACATATCTCGAAATGTGGTCTCATCTAGTATTCCGAGTCGTCTTGCAGATGTCTCTGTCAACCTCATAACTCCAGGAGCTTGGGTTCGGATATATGGTCACCCTAGGGAGTCATATACCTCAATCTTAAATATTAGGTAAGGTATTAGTGCTAGGGTAATATCGATTCTCTCATCCGGACTCTTTAATAAACCTCGTTAAATCTTCTCAGATCAATCCGGCTATTTACAAGCCAGGGCCGGTTCTCCTCCGGGATCAGGTGTGCCAACCCGAGGATTGTCCCTATATCAACTATTGTAAACCCTCGCGTATCGTACCTCATCTGCACTGTAACAAGGCCAGGCAGATCTGATAGACGCCCCGAGTTGACTGGGGTCAGCATCTGAACACCGGCGACACGACGGACTGTATCATTGGATCTGTAGTCCCAGATTTTCAAGAGGGCAACCAGCTTTGCCGGTACACGACCCTGCAGCCCACCATACATTTCTTCCCTAGCCACCTGTACCCAAACCCAATCATTGCGACTGCCCTCGTTTCTAAAGTGTAGGGCACCGGTGGATCCCGCACAGTGGATCTTCTAAACATCGGCTTCTTGGAACGCAACAACTGTTATTTCGAATTGTGTCAGTAGCTCAACAGGGAGTGATCGAAGCATCGCATGGTTCTCAGGAAGACGGTGCGCTGCCGGCAGGTTATGTCGGCTATATCAGATCAATTCACGATATATAATCTCGAGTGAGACTTCTGAGATCCGGCCAAAATCCATGACATTGGACACATCCTCCCGACGTCCCTTCAGGATCCTTCGCCGGATGACCAGCTGTGATACTATGCTGGTTGTCCTATCTAAATGCTGCAGCATGTCCGCCAAGATATCCGCTCCGCAAGCAAGCTTGCAGAGATTCCAAGTTCAATAGTCTCATCCGGAGTGCATGTTGACGACCGTAGCTGTCCACGTTGTGGTGCGCGGCATTATTTTTATTTGATTGTCGCCATCCGTCCTTGATTTGTGTCTTGTGAGCTAGCTCCCCGATCTCTGTGGAATACATCGGAATATTGCCAAACTGGCGTATATGGTCACAAAAGTGGCTGAGTGGATGCATCTTGATGAAGTTGCAATGTGTTTCGCCATGAATCATGTCAATACGCAGTTCGTTGGCTTCGTCACGATCGTTATCACAGATCGGGCGCCATTGAGATGGGCCCACTTGCTCCCGTATCAGGGCTCTCTGATGTCGGATCTCCTTTCGTTGGTTGTCAACTTTGGCCTGTGTGCGTTTTGTCACTTGAAACTCCAAGAAGATATCTTTCATCCTATGAAACTAGTCCAGATAATCTTCCATGTAGGCTATGGTATCAGGCGTGTGGCTTCGGTATTGTGCCATCATATTGAAGTTGACGAGTGCCCTGACGCATCCGAGAGCACGTTTGAAAGGAATTGCTTGTGCGCCTCCTAGTTGGCAAAGAGCTACGGCGAGAACTCCCAAAATACAGCGCCCCAGATTCCTCATCTCTTTCCCTTGCCACTGTGTAACCTCGCGGTAGGCCTTTTTGGGGACCAAGAAATCCCGGGGATGGCTGTAATGCCTTCCAAACATCGTCGAATGCCTGCAGTCACCCGTGGTTCTTCAGAAAGCCTTCAATCCAGTCCATCATGTGCTTAAATAGCCTTAGATAAATCGTATGGAGCATGTCTGGTTTGTAGAGATCAGACGCCGACACCCGGTCAAGTCTGTGAAATAGATTTTGGCCGATACCAAGATTGTCACACATGACTTGGTTGTTGTCAGACTGCAAGCCTGCATTCTGAATTTCAGGTTTGTAGCGTTAGTATCTGGCATAATCTCTGGTTCGATAGTTTTTGGCATTGGTTCCTAATTTGTGGGTAGGCACATCGCATTTAGGACAGGCGTTGGATTTTAACACATGTAGTGCCACATTTTCCATATGATCCGCAATCCACGCAGAGAGGATTGGGAAGCAGAGTTGAACCTTGCCGTCAGCACAGTCAATGGGGACGCCGGAATATGCCACGCCATGTAGGGGTGCAAAGATGAGTTCGAATACATCTTGTAGGGTGTCAGCGTTGATTTTCCGCTGGTGTTGATCGGCTTTGGAGGACTTTGAAAGTTTGGGTGGAATAGGCAATAAGGCAAGAAGCAGAACAGCCATCGATCCTGGGCTGTTGCGCTGGGCCGATGGAAGATTTCCAATGGTAAGATAGACAAGCCACACTTTCTTGTCACCCGAGAAGTTGGTGAGGTTCGTCTGATCTGACATCCCAATTATTGGAACAACAGTAGCACCAGGTGGAAGCCTCTCGTATAATCAGTCAGCGAACCTTCCCGTATAAGTGGATGGATTCCTATACCTGGACGTCCCACCACCAATCTGCCGTATGCATTTCTGCATATATTCTGTACCCAGTAGGGTCATATTCACGCCTTGGTGCATAGACCAAGTCGTCTCGGTATGAGATCTGGCGAAGGAGATATCTAACACACCCTAAAACGTCGCGGTTGAAAAATGGTAAAGTTGTCTGGCCATCCTCAACCTGTCCTTCGAACCACTGCAGATATTGACTGTACAGATCCAGCAACCGGAGTTGGTTTTCCAGCGTGTGCATAGACCTATACCCAACTGATTCAGCCTTTCCTAGGCCACTCGAGAAGTATTCGTTGCTTCCTGATTTGGATACCTTTCCATCAATGAACCAGGATGCTAGTTTGAAACCTTGCGCAGTATTAAATAGTGCCCCTGGGTCCTCGTACAGGTTGCTGTGTTCGTTCTCAAACCTGTGGACGTGTCCGATTACTTCTCCTGCACCTTCATAATAAATCTGTTTTCTGGCAGAGGCTGACGTAGCGTCGTCGAGTACTTCAGTATCAGACTCGTATGAAATGTCTCGACAAAATTCGTCAGACTCCAATCGAGCAGGGTCTCGATCGGATTCATAGTTGGAATGCTGGCGCTCGCTCGCGCCGGGGTTGTGCAATACGCCAGGTTCAATATTGATATATTGTACCGTGGATGCGAGGACAATCTCCAGACCTGCATGGGCAGTTCACAAATACTTCTTATATCTACCAGACATGCTGTATTTTTGGCAGCATAATGGACATTTGCTAGGCATGGATGGACTTTGCTTAGCTGATTCCATGGGCTCCGTGTAGATTCGAGGATACGGCTATGTCGAGTATTGACCACAACACGTATGAATCGCATGTAGGGTGGATCATGATCTAGTTATTAATCGAGTTTAGCGTTGTCGTCACGTGGCATCAGCTATGGTTTCTTTGAACTGAATCAGCAAAGATTATGTTCCTGCTGTCACAAATCGTGACTAAGCGAGGCAGATTTCACATGACTCATACTTATGAGTCATAAGGTATGTTGGATTTTACACTATGACGTCGCTTGACTCATAGTTCTCGCATGACTACGCACTCGCGAGTCATTGTTATATTATGATTGGTTGATTGTTTCATGACTCACGATTGTGACGTCATATGATGTAATGATTTTCGTACATGACTCATACTATGAGTTATGGGTTTCACGCATGTGACTCGTTTGAGCACATGATTTGGTTTATGGGTTTTGATTGGTTAAAACTGAATGTTGTGCGATGACTCATATGAGTCATCGATGGATTTCGCGCTATGACTCACTACGAGTCATAGAGGTTTATGTAGCGCGAGGTGATGAGTCACCAGGGTTAGGGTTGTGAGAAGATGCCTATATAAGGCGCTTGGTTCCGACCAAGAGATAGGACACGAACCATCTCTCCTCCACCTCCGGCGATTGAAATCTCAACACCACGGGAAATCATCGTCACTATCCCCCACCCACCTCT
>Ga0307517_10009620_pt1 | contig 13676 bp, 8 predicted proteins | sample 23_EM_MG_FD_194515 | JGI IMG/M metagenome (GOLD analysis project Ga0307517, IMG submission 194515) | Populus trichocarpa ectomycorrhiza microbial communities from riparian zone in the Pacific Northwest, United States - 23_EM | ecosystem: Host-associated > Plants > Roots > Unclassified | place...
TTATTTTAATTGTGTTATATTATTATTTACTACTTGACTGAAATTGTCAATATATAATTAGTTAAAATATTTTTCTTGCGATTTTACGATTCGAGTTTATATTGTATATTTCGTGTCGTGTTAAAAAAACATTTTTGACAACCTTGCCTTTAAGGATGAAACCTGTAAGAATATGTGCTTTTTATGTTAAAAGGTGTTTGTAGACCCATAGACAACACTCTTGCAGAGGTAGATGTTATATTGCTAGAAATTTATTCCTTTTTAGAGGAGAGCAAAAAGAAAGGGTGAAGGATTTGAGGATACTATAATAGCTGCTCTTGATGGTTAAAAACTCGATTATATGAGGATAAGTTTGGACCTATGTTTTTATTACCATGGCATGAAATGGACATGGAAAGCAAGAAAATAAAGAGCGCCTCAAAGGAAAGATTTGTACCATCTATTAAATCTTTTATAACTTTTGGCTTAACATAGGTGATACAAATCAGCTAATGCTCTTAAGGTATTTATAGGATGTGAACCTTGATATAAAAGGCTAAAGGTCAAAGAACCCTACATTTCTTTCTATTAAAGAAATCAAGCCCTCAGTTACTCCAATGATGATTATTCTATCTTTAAGCTAAAGTGTAACTTTGTATTGTTGGTTTATTATTAATAACTTTTTAAAAGTGGTTTTAAAGGGATTTTTTTCGTTTCAAGGTACTTTTAAAGACTAGATTAATCCTTATCTCTTGTTACTATATAGGAGATATCTAATCTAAAGCAAATCTTAAAGATAATCATCAAAGAATACTATGTTAGGGCCTCTAGAGAAATTTTCAAGTTGTTGATGCAAGGAGTGAGCATTCTTAGTGACTAAGTCATCATGGATTGTATTCAATAACTCATAAGCAATATATTGTTTGAAGGTTTTACAAATTGTGTTAGTCGGGTTATATGGGTACCCTTTCACAACTTTAAGATCACATTGGCCCTCTCAGAACAACAAGAATAACTATATTAAAGGTGAAAATATATAATAAGGCAACTCAAAACTCAAAGCTTTTGTAGAAAAATACTTGGGATGGTAAATGCATTATTATTTAGAAAGGTCATTTGGTAGTGAAAAGACTATTAATTAATATAGAGTAATACAAAGCTAAAGTTGTTGAATTGATAAAGAGGCTAGCTCTCGTAGAAATAACACTTTTCTTAGTCTAAAGTTTTTTCAAACCAAATAGAGACAGATGATAAAATTGACGTAGAAATGACCTTATCAATAAAGAAAACTACCCTAGGTAGCCTAAGATAACAACGATCATGGAAAAAAAAAGTTATGATGGATATTTAGAAAATAGCTTCCTCTTTTAAATTGTTTAGGTCTAGGTTAGAATGTAATATGTCTTAGGCTCTTTCTTTTATAATGAACAATCTCGTATACTTGTACATACTAAATTCTAAATTTGAATGAAGTTTTTTTCCTCTTATGAAATTCTATTGTATACAAAATTGTTCTTTGATAATACAAGCAACACTATTCATTACTAATTTTTCACTAATTGCATATTCCAACCTAAATCCTTGTTACAATGAAGACTTAAATTGTGTTCTTGAAAAATAGCTTAACTATTAAGCCTAAAGCATAAACCATAGATCTCTAGAGTAGTGTTATGCTTTTAATATCTAGGTCAATCATTTGACTTCTTCATATATACAATCTTCCACTATTTTTTTTTTATATAGGTAATATATCTTCAAATATTAACCATTAATTGATTAAAAAAAATGTTATAGCCCTCATTGATTTGCTAGATGGTAGGCATCTCTTTTTAAAACTTTAGAAACAATATATGAACACTCTTGGTTTAAGGATTATTTTCTAAATTTTGATATTTATGTCTAATTAATAGTACAACTTTCTAAAACAAATCACTCACTAAATTTTTTTTAATCGAACATGTTTGTTGTTTGTTACATTATTTTCTTCTTGTGTGCCAGTAAATGATCTAACACAACAAGTCTTACCTTATCCAAATCTTTTAACTTTTCCAACATAACATGCTAGTATTCTAAGTTATCCATGTTATACTATGCAACCCTTTTGAGTGATTGTACCGTGAGCTCTTAAAGTAATATAGCATTATGGTCATATGTTAGATGACTGGTAAAGTCCCTTAAGTAGTCTTTTATGAAATCTTATATGTCCATCCATAATGTTTCTGACAAAGCATCATGCTAAACTTTAGGTTTGTTTCTAAACAATTTTTGAATATTAAGAATTAATTTTTTATTGGTCGATTTTATTTGCACATTATCTTAGGCATAATAAGGAGTGGAATGAATTATTTTAAATCAATATTCTTATGTGGATTACTTAACATCTTCTCTAGTGGATATTAATGCTTGGTAATAATGATGGTTTTTGAAAGAACAAATATATGGATGATTTCTTCCTTAATGAATTTAATCATGATTTCTTGATTAATTGATCAATAGGGAATATATTTAACCTATTTAGTGAAGTAATTCATGGTGAAGTAATTTGTGGCTATAAGAATATAATTATGTCTTCTTAATGATGGTGGGTTTATTTTGCCAATAATATCCATTTCTCATCGTCTAAATGGCTATGGTGTGAACACTATATTGATTTTGTTCATTAGTACATGTTAGATTGGACTAAAGTATTAACATGTTTGACACTATTTTGCATAACTAATGCAATCCTTGGTTATTCCTAGCCAATGAAATCTATAGATTGTTGCTACCCAAGTTTTGACCCATCTTTTTGTTAAGTTTTTGAAAAAAATTCAAAAATAGCAAAAAACAACGAAAATCCAAAAAATATGTTTTTAATATATTTGCACCGTTTTTAGCATTTTCAACGTCATCTAAAAAAGAATTTAAATTTTCAAAGGTTTTTGGAACGCGTTCGACTTTTCACGTGTCATTTTTAAAATCATTGATTTTCCTCATTGAGTCGATGTTGGTATTGCTCGTTTTCAAAAAATACAAAAAATTAAGAAAAATCAAAATTTACAAAAATAAAATAAAATCGAGGGACCAATTTTGAGGCTCAAGCAACATTTTGCCTATAAATAGTTGCCTTCAACACCCATCAAGAGGGGGGGCAATTTTGCAATTAGGGGGGCAATTTTGAAAGAAAAATACAAAAAAAAAGGGGAAACCTAACCCTAAAATCCATCTCCACCCGAAGCAGCCGCGGAGCCCCACTCCTGATTTTTTTCTTCTTCCTCCCCCCGACCATCTTTGCTCCCGATCTTCACTGCCGCCACACCCACATCAACCTCTCTCGGCCACAGCTCCCCCACACGCGGCCAAACCAGCCATCGTCATTCCCCCATTTCCACTCATCTTCAAGTCTCAGCCTACAAAACAGACCCCCTCCCTTTGCCCGACCATCTACTCCCCTCACCTCATCTGATTTCCCTCTCCATACCCACAAACCAGAATCAATCAAAGTCGCAGCATCCCGGCTAACCCAAGAGTCCCATCTCCACCGTTTTCATCTCCTCCTCCCAGTCGTGGTGTCTCCGCCTTAACACAGCCAAAACCCTCTTCATCTCCCTCAACCGACCTCCAGCTGCAACCCACGAACGACAGCGCCCACAGACGTCGTCCCCTTCCTTACCCACCAACTCTCATTTGCACAAACCGGCCTCCTGCCCGCCTCCTCGCTCCAGCAGCGCTCGCAAACCCAACAGCCTCCAGCGGCGCCCGAACACAGCGGCACCTACAGATTAGCAGCCATCCTTCCTCCTTCTGCCAGCTACCCGAAGCGAAAGGGAAGACGAAAAAAACCCATAGAAGAGCCGATCTGCAGTGAAGCAGATCTAAAGGAAAAGAGAGAGAGGCAGACCTGAAAACCGTGAAAGAAGATTAAAACAGTTTGCCTGTTGTGTTTTTTTGGTATTTTGCAGGTCATCGCCGACGAGGAGGGGAAGAAGAGAGGAAGCCGTGACTGGCCCTCCTTCTTGCTTGGGTTGTCTTGCGGCGGCGCGTGGGGAGACACGCCGCCACTGTTCCTGCGGTTGCAGAAGGCCTTCCCTGCAATTTCTGGAGTTTAGGGACTATTTTGTAATTTTTAAATTATGTAATGTGATTTTTGTTTAGTGTTGATTTTTTTTATATAATTTGTAATGTGGATGTACAAAAAAAACAAAACAAAAAAAAAAGAAAAGAAAAAAAGAAAAGTATAGTGAAAGTGAATGTGTGATTTGTATTTTGTTTATGAATGTCTTTTTTTTTTTTGATAAAATTGCAAGAATAAAGAAGAATTTAATATTTTGATTTGCTCACGGATAAAGAATTATGAACTTACACGTAAGTCGTATTTCTAAAATTCGATGAAAGAACAAATTTTTTAAAACTTCTTTAACACATCAAGTCCACGAAGCAGCTTACCTCAGGTAGGGTGCGTTAGGGGTGCTAATACCTTCCCTAACCACAACCAGTTCCTTACCCGTGAATCTTTGATGAGACCAATACACCCGGGTTTCCAAGTAGCCCTCAATTAAATACTAGGTGGCGACTCCCAATGAACGAATCAAAGCAAACGAGTAAATGATAAATCGCCAGCTCGATGCCGCGCGGATTTTGACGTGCGATAGAATGGCGACTCCACTGGGGAAGGTACTATTTCTGATAATATTGGACTAAGCTTTGTGTATTTAATGTGTTTAAGTTTTTGCATTCTTATCTTGTTTTATTTTTGTTTTATCCATGCATTTTTAGAATTGTTTCATGCATCACCTGTATTTATTTTTGAAAGAACACACAAGCTTCTAGGTTAGGTGGGGGACTAGCAACTTACCTTATGACTTTTAGTCAAGGTTTAAGTTTGTGTAAACCCCAACTCTTCGTTGAGTGCTTAGACTGGTAACAGTTGGTACACGTGCCATCTCATTGCTTATTGGGCCCCTATATTGCCTTCAAGAGGGTGATCACTGGGACAACGAGAGACCCTTTTTAGAGACCAAGTAGGAAACCTACCCTTTGTCTCACGTAAAAAGATTAGAACCTGTCTATTAGGATGTATGCTCCGTATACATTGTTTTGCATTCGAGCATGCCCTTCTTGAAACATCTTGAACTCAAGACTTGTGGGTGACACAATAACCGTCGCTCATAAAATTTTCATTGTAGAGTTTGTGCAAGAATCAAGATTCTTGTTTCATCATGCAAGAGTTGCGATCATATGTCACCCCTCGAAGGGCGAGTTCCTCATATAGATTACATGTTCATACATTTATCATGCATGTACCGGGAGGAAAAATAGGTTCCCCCATCCGAGGTTTACTACACTGGATGGAAAAAGATGGATAATAAAGAAAGGGGTCAGAGAGAGGCACATTATCAAAATGAAGTTGAGAGCAGCAAAGGTGAAGTAGCTAGACTCAGATCTGCTTGAACAAGTGTTGAGCATTAAATGGAAAGGGAATGTCTGCACAGTCTTTTGTGAGAACACTGCTTGTCCACATCCAATTGAAGTTGCACATCTTCTTTTCAGCCATGAACAACAATAGCAATGCCTTCAGTCATCAACTAAGGACAACCCTTGTTCTTGTTCATATGCACTGTTAATTGTTCATCGCCTATACATTTTCCAATGGCACCCAATAGCTGTTAGCCTTCGGTGCATGGTGCATTAGTCTTCTTTGAAGTTACCCCAACTATGAGCTCAATTCCAGTTCAGCAACACAAGATGTTGGTCTAAAAAAAACATGATTAGACACTGAACTTTAACGTGACAGAGCTCTCTCTACAAAAATTTATTTATGGATCTGCCAGTAGGGAATGCAAGAGGAGATTTATTAGTTGCATATGCTACAAAAATGTCTCTCATCAGTTTCAGCACGAAGACACGGTAGTAGGTTGAAGAGCCAGACCTGGGCTGAAAAACATGAGCAGACATCAAACTTCTATGTGGCAGAGCTCTCTCTGTAGAAATTTGTTAGTGGATCTGCAAGTGGGAAATCCAAGAAGGGATGTAGTAGTTTCATATTGTCTACAATTTTCTCCTACTAGTATCGGCATTAAAACGCAAAAGTAGGGAGAAAAGATAAACATGGACTAAACAACATGAAGATGACTGAAACTTCAACAGAACAGAACTCCCTCAACAGGTGGCTGTTTGCTGCACCGTCAATGAGGAATTAAAGAGGAAATAGAAGAGTTTTAGATTCATCAGGTTCTCTTCCAGTTTTGACAATGTGTGATTCCCTATATTTTTGTTTTTGTACGCTGCCAGGATTACCTAGCTAATGAGAGGTTTCCAACAATCCTAAAACAACAACAACAATAACATTGGAAGATTGACATGAAGTTGTGTAGATTGCCAAAAAAATTGAACAAACTATCAAGATGGTAAAGATTGAAGGTTCTGCCAAGAATTCCAAAATAATGATGAGAGATGCTTCAAAAGACGACTCTGACGGTGGGTAACCTTAATTATGTGGTCTAGCCAAGTCTCGCTGTATCATCGACTACTCCAATGTCTTTGCCAAAGATAGACATTCTTTTGCCATGTGAGTTTATTTATCAGCATCTGCCAGATTCCAGACTTTTACCTGACTCCGACAAATCCCATGTAACAACCGTTTTCTACGTGGTATAATCCAGACAAGATATGTGATGTCATGGTAGGGTCCTCGGCCATTTCAAATGAACAGATGCAAGAATTTCAAGAAGCGAGTCTAGAAGTTGGTGAGCAAGAGACGAGTGGAGTCTGTGAAGAAGGGTGTCATTGGCTATATTGTCCCCCAAACATCTTCAGAATGACATGTGATCGAAAATGCTTGGCAAAACACAGATATTGCTAGAAAAACTTATTCAAGAATGGCGATGAATTATCGATCATATTGTTATGGAATTTTGCATTTTTGTTTTGGGATCACATCTAATCCTTCAATGAAACATGTCTTGTTTTTGTCTCTTTGTTGTTTTGAAATCAACAGATGTTTAGCATTTCATTCTAATAAAATATTTTGATCAAACTCCACCATGTTATAAAAATTAATCAATCCTGAAGATTTAAAAGTGTTTTGATTACAGAAATGATTCGATGCTTGTTGAAATGACATGAGGTGACCAAACAAATTTTGAGTCTTTACATGAAACCAAACTACACATCATATAGAGTTTTTACAGTATGCATAATGACACGTAGTGGATTTGGTGGTTATGGACTCGTGAATCATGATTCTTACAAGTCCAAATCATTACACTGGATGAGGTCAAAATTTATCGGTTCTAACCGACCTTGCTTGAAATGAGAAAAGACCATATTTGATATCCCTTCACTTTTTAAAGATTATATCCCTTGTAGTCCCATTTTGAGCTGGATAAAATATTATTTTCATAAAAACCCTGACTAGGATCAAACCTCACACTGGGGGCAGATGAGAGATATTTTGAAGACATTGATATAATTAATGGATAAAGGGAAGGCTTAGAAACAAAAGTCCAATGATTGAAAGAAGGCTACAAGAAAACATATAGGCTAGGGGCATATAAGAATTTTGAGGAAGGCTATGAGAAAGCAAAAAAAAAAAAAGAATTGAAAAAAAGAAGTTGAAATTGCCTTCACTTAAAGGCAATTCAAAGATAAAGGAAATAGAACACCTATCAAATCTAGGAAGAGCAAAAGAAATTTCAATCAAGGAAAGGCACAACAAAAGTCAATACCAAAAAAGACTAAGTTATAAACGTGACTTTTGGTATCCATTATAAAGCCTCTCGTGTTATCAGATGATTGAGTTTGGTTATCCATCAAGGAAAGGTGGATTTGCATTATGACTTGTGTTAAGAGAAGTCTGATCTTTCAAGTTAACAAGGTTATATGTCGTTTCCTCTACAGAGACAACAATAGAAAAGGAGTTGATGAATAGTTGATGTTGATCCTAGGTCTTTGAAACCCTCAAACACCTTTTGAGCCTGTGAAATTCCTTTCTTTCATAACCATGAACCATAGCCTGCATTACGTGCTTTTAAAAGCCATTTTTAATTAAGCAAACAATTTGAACCCATAAAGGGCACTCTCAAAACTTGAAGAGCTTTTCCATAAGGGTCATGACATCATGAATTAAGCTATTGGTTATTATGCATGCTAATAAAATAAGTGTTAAGAAGAGAAACAACCTTTCTTGATAAAGCCTGAGTTTTGACTTGAGCATCTTGTTTTTTTGAAATTCACAAAAAAGGTCACCTCATCACAGACCAATAAAAGATATACCCAAAATCAGAGTCTAAAATGGATACAAAGATCCATGAAAAAAAAGAAAAGAAAAAAGCCATTTTAGTCTTACAACTGGTCAATTTCTGTTTTCAAAATACATGACAATCAAAGGACTGTATATTTCGAATAACGTGTGTTGGGTCTTTGATAAAAAAAAGCTTGATTTTCAAAAGGTCTTTTCAAAAAAGGACATCTCTGATTTCATTTCAACAAACTAGACTTCGAATAGACATGATCTTTGAAATATGAGAGTTGATTCCAAAACAAGAAAGATTATTGGATACAGAAGAACATCGATTGAGTCTGCGAAATCCTTGATAGAAATGACATTGAAGTCCTCGACACTTCTTGAAAAGTTGAGCAGATGGGGGCAATACAGTGGACCCAGAGAAGGAAAAACAAGCAGTATTCAGATCAGCTATGAGGCAATGAAAGATGATTAAATGATGAATCAGTGAACTGAAGACAATGATGTTCAAAGAAAGATAATCAATGAACGAGCACATTCAGATCATATTGGGGGCAATGTCACTCCAAAATAGTCCATGCTCTAGTGAACCCTGTCAACAATGGAGAAACAAAGATGTACCTGAAGGACACTTTCATATCATCATCTTTTGAAGCATGGCTAGCGATCGATGAGGATACACGAATGAATGGTGAAAAGATGCATACCACCAATACTGACTGTGGAACAATGCTGCACTTGAAGGACAATCTCATATTGTCATCCTTTGAAACATGGTTATCGACAGATGTTATCACACAATTACATTGAATGAATGTTGGAAAGGGCACCCACCACAAAGACTGACTATGGGACAATTTGTTTTGAAGCCAAATATGCACTTCACCGTATGAGTATAGGTGATAAAAGCAACATCATTGATGAAGCTGAGACATTTCTTTTCACAATCTGATTAGAAGAGCTGAGAGGAATCTATTAAGAAGAACACTGAGCATACAACCATGAGCTTTTGTACTGCAAGCTATGAGATGCATGTCTGGATGATTGGATAGTTTCCAAGAAGACTGATGATAACATATACTTGAAGAGTATTGTTTCAATTGGGGGCAAGTCCATGACTGATTGGCAATCTAAAATGAGGTTAAACACTAGAAAACCTCTTGACGGGCGGTGGTAAAACACGCACAACCAATCAAAGGACAATTCTTGAGAGAATCTAGGAGATGGATGATTTGTTCAACTTCTTCATGATGAATCGAGCAACACCACACTTGGAAGCATGGTCAAGCTTGAGAACAACCGAGAGCAGTAATCGTCGTGGAGAGCCCAAGATGGGCACTACACTTATATTTGAGTGGAAGGCTAGCACACGAATGAGCCAGTACATTGAAAGAATAAAGAAAGCTTTGAAAAGCAAACAAAGGCACCCTGTGATGATGGAACATCGAAGAGAGGGGGACCTATATTTCAAATCAGGTAAGGATGCATGCATGTCATCTAACGTCAAAACATTGCATATATTTTTTATTTTGTTGCCGGAAAAATCCTCAATGTAGTCCAGCAAGATTGGGGACAAAAAAAAAAAGAATCATTGAGTTGATGAACAACAAAGAATCATGGTTTTGACCCTGGAAACGAGAGGAAGATGAGATAAACCCTAACATTAGGGAAATCTCAAAGAAATAAGAAGATCAACGAAGAAGAGTCTTCAATTCGAACCCTATCATCTTGAAGAATGAACATATTTTTTTGTTAAAGGAGATTGCCAAAAGGAATCTCAGGTTAACCACAACATGAAGATTTTATCTTTGGTTGAAAGGAGTCGCCAGATGGGATTCCATGTTGACCGAGCTACACACATGATTTTGGTGCTAGTTAAAGGGGATCGACGAAGTGGTCTCAGTTTATCTTAACCACACAGGATTATGGTTCTGGTTAAAGGGGATCGGTGAAGGGATCTCAGTTTATCCTAACCACACAAGATTTTTGGTTCTAGTTAAAGGGGATTAGCGAAAGGAATCTTAGTTTATCCTAACCACATAGGATTATGGTTCTGGTTAAAGGGGATCGGCGAAGGGATCTCAGTTTATCCTAACCACACAGGATTTTTGGTTCTGGTGAAAAGGGATTAGCGAAAGGAATCTCAGTTTATCCTAACCACACAGGATTATGGTTCTGGTTAAAGGGGATCGGCAAAGGGATCTCAGTTTATCCTAACCACACATGATTATGGTTCTGGTTAAAGGGGATCGGCAAAGGGATCTCAGTTTAGCCAAACCACACAGATTTTGGTTCTGGTTAAAGGGGATTGGCGAAGGGATCTCAGTTTATCCTAACCACACAGGATTATGGTTCTGGTTAAAGGGGATCGGCGAAGGGATCTCAGTTTATCCTAACCACACAGGATTTTTGGTTCTGGTGAAAGGGGATTGGCGAAAGGAATCTCAGTTTATCCTAACCACACAGGATTATGGTTCTGGTTAAAGGGAATCGGCGAAGGAATCTCAGTTTATCCTAACCACACAGGATTTTTGTTCTAGTGAAAGGGGATTGATGAAAGGAATCTCAGTTTATCCTAACCACACAGGATTATGGTTCTGGTTAAAGGGGATCGACCAAGGGATATTAGTTTATCCTAACCACACAGATTTTGGTTCTGGTTAAAGGGGATTGGCGAAAGGAATCTCAGTTTAGCCTAACCACACAGGATTATGGTTCTGGTTAAAGGGGATCGGCGAAGGGATCTCAGTTTATCCTAACCACACAGGATTTTTGGTTCTGGTTAAAGGGGATTGGCGAAAGGAATCTCAGTTTAGCCTAACCACATAGGATTTTGGTTCTGGTTAAAGGGGATCGGCGAAAGGCATCTCAGTTTAGCGTAACCACACAGGATTATAGTTCTGGTTAAAGGGGATCGGCGAAGGGATCTCAGTTTATCCTAACCACATAGGATTATTGGTTCTGGTTAAAGGGGATCGGCGAAGGGATCTCAGTTTATCCTAACCACACAAGATTATTGGTTCTGGTTAAAGAGGATTGGCGAAGGGATCTTAGTTTATCCTAACCATACACAGAACTTTGGGTTCTGGTTAAAAGGGATCAGCGAAGGGATCTCAGTTTATCCTAACTACAAAGGATTTTGGTTCTGGTCAAAGGGGATTGGCGAAGGGGTCTCAGTTTAGCCTAACCACATAAGATTATGGTTTTGGTTAAAGGGGATCGGCGAAGGGATCTCAGTTTTTCCTAACCACACAGACTTTGGTTCTGGTTAAAGGGGAACGGCGAAGGGATCTCAGTTTATCCTAACCATACAGACTTTGGTTCTGGTTAAAGGGGATCGGCGAAGGGATCTCAGTTTAACCTAACTACAAAAGATTTTGGTTCTGGTTAAAAGGGATCGGCGAAGGGATCTCAGTTTAACCTAACTACACACAGACTTTGGTTCTGGTTAAAGGGGATCGGCGAAGGGATCTCAGTTTAGCCTAACCACGCAGAATTTAGCTTTGGTTAAAGGGAATTGCTAGATGGGATTTCATGTTGACCGAGCTACACACCGATTTTGGTTCTTGTTAGATCGCCAGATGGGATCTCAGGTAAACCCAATCAAAAGGGCAAGTCGCCCTTGAAAATAGGCCACTTTGAATATGTGTGGGCAGGTCGCCCGTGAAAATAGACTAGTGTGAGTGTGTGGGCTGGTCGCCCCTGAAAATAGACCACTTTGAGTATGTGTGGGCTGGTCACCCTTGAAAATAGATCACTGTGAGCGTGTGTGGGCAAGTCGCCCGTGAAAATAGATCACTGTGAGCGTGTGTGGGCAGGTCGCCCGTGAAAATAGACCAGCGTGTATGTGTGGGCTGGTCGCCCCTCAAAATAGACCACTTTGAGTATGTGTGGGTTGGTCGCCTTTGAAAATAGACCACTATGAGCGTGTATGGGCAGGTCGCCCGTGAAAATAGACTAGTTTGAGTGTGTGGGCTAGTCACCCCTAAAAATATACCATTTTTTTTCAAAAGAGGTAGGTCACCCAAGATAATGAGATCATTTTTCTTTTTCTTGTCTTTACAAAGCTTACTATGCAAAACATTAAGGAATTTTGTTGCGTAAGCATTGTAAAGAAGGGGTATCTGTTGCTACCCAAATTTTGACCCATCTTTTTGTTAAGTTTTTGAAAAAAATCCAAAAATAGCGAAAAACAACGAAAATCCAAAAAATATGTTTTTAATATATTTGCACCGTTTTTAGCATTTTCAACGTCGTCTAAAAAAGAATTTAAATTTTCAAAGGTTTTTGAAACGCGTTCGACTTTTCACGCGTCATTTTTAAAATCATTGATTTTCCTCATTGAGTCGACGTTGGTATTGCTCGTTTTCAAAAAATACAAAAAATTAAGAAAAATCAAAATTTACAAAAATAAAATAAAATTGAGGGACCAATTTTGAGGCTCAAGCAACATTTTGCCTATAAATAGTTGCCTTCAACACCCATCAAGAGGGAGGGCAATTTTGAAAGAAAAATACAAAAAAAAGGGGGAAATCTAACCCTAAAATCCATCTCCACCCGAAGCAGTTGCGGCCCCCACTCCTGATTTTTTTTTTCTTCCTCCCCCTGGCCATCTCTGCTCCTGATCTTCACTGCCGCCACACCCACATCAACCTCTCTCGGCCACAGCTCCCCCACACGCGGCCAAACCAGCCATCGTCATTCCCCCATTTCCACTCATCTTCAAGTCCCAGCCTACAGAACAGACCCCCTCCCTTTGCTCGACCATCTACTCCCCTCACCTCATCTGATTTCCCTCTCCATACCCACAAACCAGAATCAATCAAAGTCGCAGCATCCTGGCTAACCCAAGAGTCCCATCTCCATCGTTTTCATCTCCTCCTTCCAGCTGCGGTGTCTCCGCCTCAACACAGCCAACACCCTCTTTGTCTCCCTCAACCGGCCTCCAGCTGCAACCCACGAACGACAACGCCCACAGACGTCATCCCCTTCCTCACCCACCAACTCTCCTTTGCACAGACCAGCCTCCTGCCCGCCTCCTCGCTCCAGCAGCGCCCGCAGACCCAACAGCCTCCAGCGGCGGCCCGAACACGGCGGCACCTACAGATCAGCAGCCACCCTTCCTCCTTCTACCAGCTACCCGAAGCGGAGGGGAAGACGAAACAAACCCATAAAAGAGCCGATCTGCAGTGAAGCAGATCTAAAGGAAAAGAGAGAGAGGCAGACCTGAAAACCGTGAAAGAAGATTAAAACAGTTTGCCTGTTGTGTTGTTTTGGTATTTTGCAGGTCACCGCCGACGAGGAGGGGAAGAAGAGAGGAAGCCGTGACTGGCCCTCCTTCTTGCCTGGGTTGTCTTGCGGCGGCGCGTGGGGAGACACGCCGCCACTGTTCCTGCGGTTGCAGAAGGCCTTCCCTGCAATTTCTGGAGTTTAGGGACTATTTTGTAATTTTTAAATTATGTAATGTGATTTT
>Ga0307517_10009621_pt1 | contig 13674 bp, 10 predicted proteins | sample 23_EM_MG_FD_194515 | JGI IMG/M metagenome (GOLD analysis project Ga0307517, IMG submission 194515) | Populus trichocarpa ectomycorrhiza microbial communities from riparian zone in the Pacific Northwest, United States - 23_EM | ecosystem: Host-associated > Plants > Roots > Unclassified | place...
GGGAGGCAGGAGCAGAAAAGATCGGGACGAGAGGTGGGAAGATGCACGAAGCCCTGACGTTCGGTGAGAAGGAACCGGCGTCAGGGCGGGAGAGTATTAGATCAGGCGGCGTCAGGGCGGGAGACCTTTAGATCAGGCGGCGTCAGGGCGGGAGACCCTTAGATCAGGCGGCGTCAGGGCGGAGTAGCACAGCACCAGACGCAGTCAGGACGCACAGGACGTAGGGGTCCGTGTCCTGATTGCGTCAGGACGGACGGCGCCAAGTAACGCAAAGTCAGGAGGCAACGTCGATCCGACGTTGCGTCCTGATTCGCGATTTGCGTTCCGGCGTCAGGTGCGTCAGACGCACAGGACGCACAGAACGCAGGGTATTATTTTTGCTGATGTCTGTGGCGCTAGGAATCTAAGAGAAACTGCCTGTCCACCGTATTGGATAGGTTTTTTTAGCTAGGGTCAGAGACAATCGTGAAAAGTGTTGGACCACTATACCTCATATTTGTCCGGTGGGCAAAGGAATCTGTCTTGCTCTAGTAGGTATGCCACCCATGGTACACACCCCGCAGCATTCTCCATATCTAGCTTATAGAGTGCAGTTATATACCCCTTTGCAGTATGCAAATACTGTGAGCTGCATCCGCTATGCTTTGCCCGAACCTGCAAAAAGCCCGACCGCCAACCGGTCTATTTAGTCTGGCGGATCAGATATAGGATACTGATTAAGGGTCACTTACCTGATCATTGGAGGCCGGGGTAGCAGCGGCAAAGTGTGGAAAGCCCAGCTCTCTCCGGGCATCCTTCCAACATCTGCGGACTGCCTCGATTAGGCTAATTGCATCTGGAAACGGATTTACGAATATTGTCCACTCCCACATCAGGTCACGGGGTTTGAGCACAATGCTACACTCAAGTCCTGTGGCCATATTGTGTCTGCTGCTGGTGTGTTGCTCACTCACGCTATCCAATTTGGGTGTTGTTGGACCTGAGTGGCTCGGAGTTCTGACTGGTGTCTCTAGCGAACCCAAGGTGGTGGGCGGGGGAGAGCGGATCGCAGGTGTGAAATGGTTTTGGCTAACACGTACTGGAACAGGTGCTCTCTGTCGGGGGTAATCAGTTGCTCGGCCAGAACTCTGTGTATGCCCGGGAGTGACTGCAATTATCAAAGGTTGTGTTTCACGAAACCGATACTGAATTGATCTTTGTGCCCCCCAACCCGATGATAAATGCTCCTTCCCCCCCCCCTGTTCTAACTCCTCTTCCTCTTCCTCCTCTTCCTCCTCCTCCTCCTCCTCCTCCTCCTCCTCCTCATCCACTGGCACCTCAGTCTCCTCACTCTGGTCATTATAATCCTCATACTCCCCCTCTTGTGAGTCAATGCTGTCATCGGCTGACGGCCGCCCACTGTCTTCAAGAATAGGTTCTGGTACCTCAAGTCGTGATGAGGCTAGCACTAGGGCGGTACCCCTACTTTCTGGGGACCGCAACGGATGAGATGCAAGTGGTGTTGGGATGATGGTCAACCTGTCTCTGGCTCTTGATTTCCGGACATGTCCGCTGCGCACCTCCCTTTGTATTTGCCTGCCCTGGCTAGACAGACGTGTTGTGTCCGCCATAAGCCGCCGTTGTTGTTGTGACATATTGTGTAGGTCTATAGTGATAGAATAGAATTGTAGTGATTGGAAAATGTGTATTAGTAGGTAATATGGGGTTTGAACCTAGTTGATGAAAAGTAGTCTGAACGCCGGCTTTAACAGCCAGGGCGGTTTACCGCTTGTCACTCGCTTTCATGTTCGATATCCGTGGGAGACATCTGCACGACTGAATTGCCACCTGTTATTAGAATTAGCACCTGAGCTAGTAGTATTCCACCTGAGCGTGCACTGTATCACATTACGAATGTTATGTATTTAAGGTTCATGATCGTGAGGAATTTGAAGGTTGTTTCTTACAATGCGCGGACGGATCTAGTTTGAGTAGGTCCGCCAGGGATATTGTAACAACTGAGGTTAGGCTAGGGCTCGGAGCGCAGAACACTAATATCAGAAGGAACACGGTGCTTGACAGGTTTGACAAATTAGGTATAGGAAGCAAAAAGATAAGGAACGGGACAACTCTGAACTGAAAACACATGGGAGAGGAATGGTCCGAAAAGCTTCCAGGGCAAGCATCTCAAGCCAGAAAGGAAAACCAGCCCCAAACAAAAGCAAAAACAGAAATCACGACCAGAACAAAAAAAGGTGGACCCCGAAAACCAACATCCCAGATGCAAAGAACGAATGTCTAAAGTGTCAAGAAAAACCACCAGGCTCCCTTCTCTACAAGTAGTGTCCGCAGACATCATTGGATGCGGACAAACCCGACCGGCCATACGTATGTTGGCTAATCCAGAAGTAAAATGTGCGGTGAGAAGAGCATGCGGACGGCTAGCAAAACTGCAAAAGCTAAACTCCAAATGATAAATACAAAAAAGGCAGTGTCGATACTCGGTCCGACCCGGATCAGAAGATCAGGGCGTGCCGGCCTACGGGTAGGGAGCTAACCTGAAATGGAAAGAGACTGGGAAGGACAGGAACAATCAGCTGAACGCCACAAGGGAAAATAATCAGCACAAAAAAGAAAGGTCCAAGCATCTGAATCCGCATCCATCTCCTAGTATCCGTAGACTACTTCAAACAAGCCTACACCACCTGCTTATATTAGTTATTTGGAGCAAGGATGGTCTAGCCTTGTTGGTAAATGTGCAGCGACAACAGAAACAGACCGGTGAGCGCACCAAATATGTGTTTCTGCTGGCGCAGCTGGAGAATCTGCTGCCAACATAGTGGAGGGAAATGCTGGTAGTTGTAACTGCAACTTACTAGGGGTAGAGGATCCACTGCCCCTCTCGTTGGCCAGAGAGAAAATGGACAGGGTGGATTCTGGTATCGCCTCTGGTACCGGTATGTACACATGAACATATATGGACTGCAGATCCCCAGGGTAGTGGTCCCTCTAGGGGGTACTGACTTGTGTCTCCTCCGACATGTCTGCATTCTGCCTGCCTCCCGAGGCCAGCATCACAAGATGCTGGGCTCATGCTTCCACCTGGTATGGTTAGAGGTCGCAGCCGCGAGATCGTCACTGAGATTGGAAGCGAACGGAGGGCTATAGGGTGGAGTCAGCCTCACGGCAGGTAGCGCACTTTGGTTGGCCTCCTGATGGGGTCTTTCCTGTTCAACCATGATTGTGGGGTAAATTGTGGGCACTGTGCGGACAATCGTTCTCCTGGGTTCCACTGTGTCTGCTGGATGGATTGGCTCATCAGATTCGGCCAATGCTGTACGGTCGCACTTGCCGTTCCTATTGACTATACACGTAGCTAGCTCAGAGACTTCCTTGATATTAGTCTCCCTTCCAGTTTGTTGGCCAGGCCGCAAGGCACGGTGGTTTAAGTTAGCATGTTGGTAAGAAGATTGCTTACCAGGAGAGGGCATAGAATTGGGAGGTGAGGCCTAGATCGTAGCACTGGCCGGATCGGCGCTGACAACAGAAAAACAATCGTCGTCAGATACAACTTTGTCGACGTCTGCCAGACCACTACGCCGCACCATTGCAGTCTTTTTCATGCTGTTCGTCGTGGTCGACCTCCTGCCTGTCTTTGCGGCCGCGGCGGATGACTCCGGGTTCATCCCGTCGTCAGAGCTATCATCATCGGTACTCAGTTCCTTGTCAGGAGAAGTGCCTCTATTAATTCGACTTCAGAAAGATAAGGTGATGGGAGAAAGAGTCTCGTCTTCATCCGCTGTTTGGCGATACCCATAGAAAAGTAGATTCATTGGTTCGTTCAGCGTATTTGTTGACCACCAAATGCGGACATCCTGGTCACTAAGAAGTGGGACTATTTCACCAAGCGGTAGCGGCTCATCAGGTTTGTTCCGGAGGATTTAGGTACCTTCTCGCATTGCACCAAGAAGCACCAGATATCCGTATCTGCGTTCTAGGACCCTGTCTATCTCCTCCAGGACGTGGTCAAATGTGGGCTCAGCCATCTCCAGCCAGTAAACCTGCTCCCCGGTGTGCCACAGGACCTTGTCCAATCCATGAGGGTTGGGGGCACCCTGGCGCGGACTGGACAGCTCCTCTATCCAGAGGCAGGCGCTGGGCGGGCCTGCCAAACCTGTGGGCGACATGTTAGCATACAGTATACAAACTAAATGCGGACTCATTGAGACAACCTACGATCATTTCCGGCCAGAATGGGAGTGGGCAGCATGGGAGCAACTCCTGCTCTCGTTAGGCTTTCCAGAGTGCTCCGATGTTTTTTTGGTATCTCTTTCAGCAAATAATTCAGGCATTCTGTAAAACCTCTGCCTGGAACAGTGTCAGGCTGCTAGAATGGAGCCCTGCTACCTTGCAGTAGCAACAGGTACCAGAGTAAGAGGATGTTCATGAATGGCGGCCTATTGGGCGTCCGTACTCTGCCTACAGCTTAGGATCATGTCTTGCTCTATCTTAGGGTTCATGCCGTTCCGGCAGCTACTATAATCCTGATTTGTAATGCCTGGTTTCAGGAAGCCGCAGACATACTTACACCAGGAAACATCACTATCCTTTTCATGGCCCGGCGTTTTCTTGTAGGTGAATCCAGCTTTTGAGGGAGCCATGTTAGCTTAGCAGGTGAGGTGTTTGTGCTGGATAGAGAAATAACAATAGGGTGTGTCGGCCGAATAATAAGGGAAGTGCTGCTGATGGTGGGGGAACTCTGCTGACGATTGGGGAGCTCTGCGAACGATAAGACGCGTCTATGGACGATAAGAGGGGTCGGTCGATAAGAGGAGTGTGAAGATGATAGAAGGGGTTCTGCGGACGATCAATGGCTGTGACAAGACGATTAGCAAGGGAAACGTAGATAGGTAGTGCGGAATTAAGGTGAGGATATAGTAGTGGCACCGCCGACGAGTAAGAAGTTGTGCTCAGCTTGATCTCAATACGTTGTATTAGGATAGACGTGCGGATCGATGAAGGATGTGATTGTGGTTCAGTAAAGGAGTATGGAGAGAAGATGGATGAGGGAGGGAGGGAGGCGGAAGCTTTATAGACCGCATGAGGACGGTGGGTTCGCAGGATCGTGCCCTGTACAAACTTGAATATTGGGATCTTGAAAAGTCACGTGATTCGCACACAAAGGGGGGTAAGTTCAAGATAATGGTTAAAGCCGGAAAGGAGCCACACAGGAGCCACAACCAGGAGCCAAGACCTTCCTAAACATCTACCTTCCATATTGAGAAGACAACCGGACTATCAGTCAACAGCAGCTTGTCAACAACGAGGTTCAATTTCACACGTTGATCGTCAGAGTGAATAGTACAGAATGACAGTTTGAACGTCCTGACCTGTTCGCCATCCTATCAAACAAGCTTGAAGTTACTCCCTGCCTGTTGAAAGAAGTCTGCTTTTGTTCTTGAAAGTCTAAACCAGCCGCAGGCCGTCTCACCTCATCAGCACAGATCCACTCTGTCAAACCACTTGCAAGAAAAACACCACACTTGAACACGATAACCTCAAACTCAACCAAGTGTCCTTATCGCAGGCGACAGTATCAACAGACAGCTGCATATGAAAAGCACCATCAAACAATGGATCTTGATAGTGTTCTATCCCTCCAAGTGTGTGCAACTGCACACCCAGGCTCACCGCAGCCGACCACATTCGGACGGCATGAAAACGTCGATCCGGACGACTCAGACTATGAATCTGATCCCATGCCGGAGATTGAAGACCAGGGGGCATATGAGGAGATAGAAAATAATAGGCAAGACGATTCGGATGCGGAGGACACTTCCGAACAACTTGCTCGTGGGGGCCCATCCAGCTAAGCGATTTCCCAGGTGCTGGAAGACAACTCCGTGATATTGTTAACTATACAGAGCTCAATTTGGCAACAACAAATGACCCCTGGAGCCCTTTCTCTTCAGAAGTGAACTTTAATTTAGCGAGTTGGTTTGTCCGAAACAAGTTAGCCAAGTCCCAGGTTGACGCGTACTTTGCTGACGGATTGGGTGGTACTGATGCCAGATCGTTCTGGTCAGTGTATTCTATGCGACAACATCTTGACGAACTGGACCCACTTAGTGATTACCTGGTGTGGACCGATGCTGCAATTGACGATGGTCAGCATGCGGCAACCTTGTATTATCGGAATATTCTTGACTGTGTTCGTTTCCTGATCCGCCAAGTTGCGTATAGATCCGACATGCTCTACCCGCATGTGCAGGAATACAATTTAAGTCGGCAGCGATTATACTCGGGGATGCCTATGGCAGACTGGTGTTGGGATACGCAGGTATGAAATATGTCCTGACATCTACAAATGCTCCCTGTTTCCAGTGCCGACGTTTGATTGCATTTCCTGGTAGAATACTCTGCCTGCCAGGTCAACTGTGGTACCTATTATCGGATTGTAGGACCAGACTCACCTAAACAATTTTTCTGGGGACAAGAAAGACTGGCCGGTCTACATGCCAATCGACAATAGCCTTTCCCAGACAAGAAACAGCCCTCCCAAGATGCCAGTCCTACTTGTGCCATTGCTGCCTGTACCGCGAAAGCTCACTGGTGAATAAACCTAGGCCGATGAAACCCAACGGCAAATCAATGCGGATTCTCTGTGGGCTGCCTTGGATCTTGTCCTCCCACCATTGCACTATGTTTCCCAAGAAGGCATGGTTATGGATTGTGCGAATGGTAAAACACGCCGTTGTTTTCCCATCCTATCGGCCTGGATTGCAGATCATGCAGAACATGTAACCTTGCATGGGATAGGCAGCAAGTCATGCCCAAAGTGTGACGTTCCATGCAATGAGCTTGGTGCAAATCCGCAGGAGGTATATAAGGTCCGCGACTACGCCATTTAGGCAGACAAAGCTAGGCAGCTTGAGTCGGGAGAGGCGACTAGCACGGGGGAGTATTTTCGGCAGGTCGGCGTAACAATAGGATGGAATGTATTCCCTGAACTTCCCGGAGTGAACCGGTCCGACCTACACAAGCCGGGCCTCTTGGACAACATTTACCTCCGCCAATTCAAACATATGATGCAATGGGTAGATTTGTTCTCAAAAACGCATAAACTGAAGCAGGCATTGGACGATGCCTGAACAGAAATTCTGCCTTATCCGGGATTCAGTGTACCAAAAAAGGCCAATCGAGAAGTCACACAATGGCACGGAAAGGAAATGCGCAACCTTAGCCGGTGGATTGCGGCCCTACTGGCGTCCGCATTCCCACTCCGAACAGTTCTCAGCATCACGATTTTGAGATTACCTTGAAGTCTGTTAGTGCTCTGGTTGATTTCTCCCTCATGGCCCAATATCGCAGCCATACACCAGATACACATTCCTACCTGGAAAGGTATCTGCTAACATTTCACCAGATGAAGGACATTTTCCTTGAATTCCGTTCCTCGAAAGCTACCCGAGGAGAAGCAAACCGCCAGGATCTGGAGTTACAGGATTTAATCGCCAATGACTGTACTAATGAGCTTGGCCGTACCTCTGCAGCCAAACGGCGTCGGCAGGCGGCTCAAGAGAGACTTCAGAGGGTTGATCAGCGGGCGGCTTTTATCCGCCCGGAAAACCACTTCAATTTAATCAAAATGCACTATCTTAGTCACTTTTCCTCCCACGTACGACGTTTTAGATCCATATCAATGAATTCCACCGAGATCTGTAAGCTAGCACATAAGGATCAAATCAAAGAGGGCTCCAGCAGGTCAAACAAAAAGGAAGCTGCCCGCCAGATCTTGTCACACTATGGCTGCCAGCAAGCCCTAGGAATGAGGCTACAGACACTAAACGTTCTTTCGAAGGCAGAAAATGTCGTCGCAACTGAAGGCACGGGGAGGGAGACAGCGGCTGCGCCTCGGACGATTCTCGAAGGCCGGATGAAGAACGCCTGCACGCTGACCAAGTTCTGCTGAACCTGGAATATGGATTATGGGGACATAATGGAGGAGATGTTACCTTTTACCAAGCCGACTCAAGCAGATGACTATCCGCTCTCTTCTGACACTACCGAACTAGGGTTACTTCCCGCTTAGGAATTTACGCAACTTGCAATTCTGGTTGGTGACTTTCAGGAAACAGACATTTTCCAGATTCACCGAGCCCGCAGCACCGGAACAAGGGATTTCCGTACCGGCCGTCCCAGAAATGATTGTGTATGGATCAAGGCGGGTGGAGAGGCCAGTTATGAAGATCTTCGGGGGAAGGGGGTGGCGCAATTGTTAGCCCTTTTGATGATAAGAAAGGTCTTGAGCGAGGCCGCTGGTGTGCGGCACCGAGCACTACTTGCCGTACTTGATCGAATCAATTCTTGTAGATTCCGTCTCACCAGCCGACATATAGGAGTCGCGCTGCGGTGTAGTGGTAGAGAGATGCGAATAGTTGATATAGAGACACTGATTGGACAGGCGCAAGTAATTCCCGCCGGGGAGGGCCAATGGATAGTAAATCATAGGGTTGATCTGGAGACGTTCAATGAAAGATATTACATTATTCTATACTACTGGATTGTGCACACGGCCGAGGTGAAGCTAGACGCTTAAGATGGCAATTGCCACCAGGGTGCCCGGATTTGTAACAGGTTTATTCCTGTCTAACGAAAATACAATAGGACCGGTAATAGGCCTGCTAGCGCTCGTGCTAAGGGAGGGTTCAGGAGACTAAAGGCAAGAGATAATAGTTGAAGGACAGATTGGGCTTGGGGACTCAGGGATTGCCGTTCAACCAAGTATATTCTTAGACTGAAGGTCTGTCAAAGTCTGCTGTCTCCTGCTAGCCAGGAGACTGGTTTAAATACAAAACCCAAGAGCGATAGTCTTCCTGCAATCACGATCATTACCAGAAGCTGTGCACATACCGGAATCCTGTAATCCTGCAAGACCAAAGAAAGAAACAAACAAACAGTGCTCCGCCTTCGCCCGTGTTACATGACCATTCCATACCCAGAATGCTAAATATAAACTTCCAACAAAGCAAACTAAACATAGCAATACGATAGCATGGCCTATCTGACTCAGAGACAGTGGCGGAGCTGAAATCAAATAAAATAAACCAAATGTAAATCAACTAAACATAGGAGATCCTGCACTGCCCGCTCCTGTGTACCATTACCGGAACATGTACACATGTTACATTCCCTTATTCTGAAAAATCAACAATCTTTCCAAATTCCTCGCTGTTCTCAGCACTATCGTGGGTGTGCCATAGAAGGCCTTCGTCATTTGTGGGGAAATAGTCCTGCTCAGAGCTGCTAGAATCATATTCCTCATCGTCATAGGGTTCCCAGAAGTCATCTGGGCAATGAATTGCGGTACAGGGTGTGGAGGAAACTTTCCTGGGTTCCCAGGAAGCTTTAATGTAGTGGGAGGTGATCTGGGGCGTCGGTTCTGCTGGGTGGTTGGTGTCCCAGTATTCCTGTATGAGTTCCAGGGAGTGGTCGAGGTTCTCGATAGGTTCTCAGGAGTTGTCAGCTCGCTCATAGCGTTCCCCGTGGACCAGGAATTCGTGCCTGTTGTGCTGGCGGCGGTAGTCGAGTATCTGCTCTGCTTCCCATTCTTCAGCATTGTCAATTAGGATGGGTGCTGGCTTGTCCATTCTGCGGGACTTGAATCTATTGGGATCGTTCTCTCGGTATTCTTTAAGGGAGGAGATGTGGAAGTAGGGTTTCTGGCGGGCCATTCTGGGCCGGTGGTCTAATTTGTAGTTGTCTCTGTCAGGTAGATGTTCTAGGACCTTGAAAGGTCCGAACCAGCGTGGTTCTAGCTTCTTGGATCGTCCAGGGGAGGAGGTATCCGAGCGGCCTCTAACAAGAACTCTGCTGCCATTCTTGCAGGGTTCTGTTAGGGGTTTGCGGTGTTTGTCAGATTGGACAGTCTAGCGGAAGGTAGCATCCTTTCTGGCCATGTCTGCTTCCATTCTCGTTGCTTCATGGGCATTTAAGATATCGTCCACTGCCGGTACCTTGCTGGCGGATCTCTGGACAAGGTTGAATATCTTCCAGGGGCGTCCCTAGAGGCAATGGTATGGTGTCGTCTGATTCAATGCCAAAATGGCTAGAGGAGGCGTAGCTTGTATTGATCGGTAGGGGTTGGATATGGTCAGGTAGCTGAAGGCTGTCATAATCAATAGTGGGGTCCTTGGGGCTTATATCTAATGGCCCTGGGGTTCCCTCATGGATTCTCGATAGGTAGTCTGCTAGGAAATTCTTCGCTCCTGGCTGGTATTCTATTTTAAAGTCAAAGTGACTGATGTGCGTTAGCCATCTCTGCTGTCGTCCATTGAGATTCTTTTGTGTCATGAGTTTGGTGAGACTCTCATGGTCTGTAACCGCTGTAAATTGCCTGTGTAGCAAATGCGGAGCGAATGCTTCCATAGTCTCAATGATTGCGAGCGTTTCCGTTGGTGTGTGGGGTAGTTGCTTTGTGATGGCATCAGCTTCCTTCTGTGGAACGCTGCAGGTCTGACTGCATCTCTGGTTGGTCCTTGGCCTATCCAAGCGCCGGTACCTGTAGGGGATGCATCTGTAAAAAGCTATATCATATCTGGCTTATTATAGTCGATCGGTCTAAGGAGTTTGTGCTTATCTGCTGCTCGCTTGACCGCTTCGAAGGCTGCTTCCTGCCGATTCGTTCACAGCCATTCAGCGTTCCCGCTCAGCTCTGTGAGCGGGGCTGTGATGGTGGTGATGTGTGGAATGAACTGCAAGATATAATTAACAATTCCATTGAATCGCTGCACTTCTTTCTGGCTCTCTGGTCTTGTCCAGTCCATTATAGTCCGGATTTTCTCTGGTGCAGGGTGGATGCCATCATCGTCTATCATATGGCCTAGGATATCGAGCTTTGTGGTAAACAAAACACGCTTTTTTAGGTTAGCATGATAGCCAGCGTTCTGCAGCTTACTGCACGTGTTCGTAACGTCCTTAACATGCGATTCAAAGGTGTCACTGAAGCCAAATATATCGTCAATGTAGACCCATATGTTCTTACCTAACTCGTCATGGAATAGGTCGTCCATAGTCCTCACAAGGGTTCTGGGAGCATTCATGTCTCCTTGCATCATGCCCTGGCTGGTAAAGCCGCCGCAGGGTGTCTTGATAGTGTTGTACTTCACATCATCTGGATGCACTCTGGTCTGGATGTAGGCGTCACTGAGATCTATCTTGCTGCGGAAACGTCCCCTGGGTACCGCATTAAATATAGTATTCTGTTCTGGGATCTGTGTGTGATCCGCCCGGGTGCTACCGCTCCTAAAGCGGAGGCTTGCCAGGGGTCGGATTCTGCCATCACTTTTGGCTTCCACAAACATGCTGGCTCCTGCGGGCACACTGGTCCTATGGAGAATCCCGGCGTTCATCTCCTCATTGATCCATCCCTTGTATTTGGGCATCAAGGGTTGTGGCGCTTTGAAGGTGGGTGTCTTTAAACGCTTTGTCGGGTCTATGAGGCTTATCCTGTGCATTATCTTGGGTACTAGGGGCAGTTCCTCAGGTACTTCTTTGACAAATACCTTGGGGAACATCGCCAGGAAGTCTAGTACTTCCTGTGGATTCGTCATGGCTAATCTAGACTCTCTAGATTTTCCTTCACAGGTAACTCTGACCTTGTACTTGGAGAAGTAAATGCTGTTCTTTTGGCAATCGATGACCGCTCCTAGCCTTATGAGATCGTCCATACTGATGAGGATATTATAGTCTGATACTGGCGTGACTAGCATAGGCACTTTGTCAACACTCATCTTGCCTAGCTGAATCCTAACCTCAACAGAGAAGTTCCTAGTTGATCGTGATCCTTTAACTGCCATCTTCAGAGTGACAGAATTCTTCCTAGCTGTGTAGGGGATGTTGTGTGTTGTAACGAATTTGTTGGATATCAGGGTACCGCCAATGGTACCTGTATCTGCGAGGGCTCTGGCGGGCTTGCCATTGATGTTGATAGTAAATTCGAGTGCTTGGAATGGCCTATCCTTAGGTGTGCCTAGTGTAGTCTTGTAGGTCCTGACAAAGCCGCTGCCATCTAGCTCCTCTGTGCTGTTTGTATCGGGCTTATATTCGCCTTCGCTGCTGTCTGGGCTTTCCTCCAAGAGGTGAACATGGTTAGTCTTAACTTCTTGCTTTGTGCATTCATTTGCCATGTGTCCGCTTTCGCCACTGTAGAAACAGGCTCCTTCTGCTTTGCGGCGGTCTATTTCACCCTTACTTGGCTTGTTGGACTTGGTATAGGTCCTCTTCTTAGCGGGGGCCTTTCCTTTGCCTGTGTTCCTGGGCATTGATGTGGTAGAGGGTTTGCGGTAGGTATTCTCTTGCTTTGGTGTTGTCACAAATCGTGACTAAGCAAGGCAGATTTCACATGACTAATAATTATTAGTTATAAATGTATGTTAGTTTTTGCACTATGACGTCATTCGACTCATAGCTTTCACATGACTGCGCACTTGCGAGTCATTGGTTGATTATGATTGGTTAATGATTTCATGACGTCACGATCGTGACGTCATACGATGTAATGATTTTGCACATGACTCAGATTACAAGTCATGGGTTTTACGCATGCGACTCATTCGAGCGCATGATCGGGTTTATGGGTTGAGATCGAGGAAAGAGGACCTGCGCAGTTGATTCGTAAGAATCAGCTGATGGATTTCGCACCATGACCAATCATGAGTCATGGGGCTATGTTATGTAATGGTGATACGTCACCAAGGTTAGGGTTGTGGGAAGATGCCTATATAAGGCGCTTGGTTCCGACCAAGAGATAGGCACGAACCATCTCTCCTCCACCTCCGGCGATTGAAATCTCAACACCACGGGAAATCATCGTCACTATCCCCCACCCACCTCTCTTCCCCCATCATGGCTACTGCCTAGGGGTTGACGTTAAGCCATCTACCCTCCTCTCCTGAGGCACGCATGCCTCCCCTCCTTGGGGTTCTCGTTCCTGTTCGTCGTTGACACCCGCTCATGAAGTTCGGTTCTCCCCCTTACCCCGCACTTGCTTTGCACCTCGCTTAGCATTTTGCACGGTCGGAAAGCTTCTCGCTTCGTTCACGGTCGGCGTTACGGTGTCGGACTCGCGGTCAAAGTAGGCCCCGGCTTGCTGGGCTTGTACCTCTGATGGGGAAAGCCTCGGTTAGTAACATCACGGTCTCGTCCCGGTCTCGTCGTCGTCCCACATGCCCTTGCTATGGCCCGTTTGTCGGTTGTGGCTAGCCTGCTCGCGATCCTTCCTCTACCCCCCTCCCGGTTCCGTCCGCTGGCACCGTACTGCCCCATAAGCTGGCACCTTACTGCTAAAAACTCCTCTCCAGGCTGGCACCCTACTGCTCACCCCCCACCGGCTGGCACCCTACTGCTACTCACCGGCTGGCACCCTACTGCTCATCATCGTTGGCTGGCATCCCCTCTGCTCGGTGGCTCCGCTCGCCCCTCTCCCCCTCCGATCGTTCGGCCTCTCCTCGGTTACGCCTAGTCGTGGTATAGCACTGCCTCCGTGGCTTTGTCCAACGCTTGGGAACGATATAATGACCTGCCCGACCGTACATCATGGTTTTTGGTGGGCCCTCAATCTATGAGTTTTCCCGTGTCGACGATCATCTATCCTCTCCCTCGGGCCCCGAAAGGGCCTTAGAACGGCCGTCGTTT
>Ga0307517_10009622_pt1:0-10000 | contig 13674 bp, 6 predicted proteins | sample 23_EM_MG_FD_194515 | JGI IMG/M metagenome (GOLD analysis project Ga0307517, IMG submission 194515) | Populus trichocarpa ectomycorrhiza microbial communities from riparian zone in the Pacific Northwest, United States - 23_EM | ecosystem: Host-associated > Plants > Roots > Unclassified...
ATAAAACACACAAAAAAAAACAATTTTTTTTCACTGTGAACAGTGCCAAGTGAATAGCACTGTTCACTTCAAGGGTACTGTTCACTCTTGAAGTGAACAGTGCCGAGGTGAATTAATTCAGTGTCTATGTAAATTAATTTACTTGGGCATTAGATACGGATGCGTGAGAAGCAGCTGAGAGTTGCTTCTCACGAAACAATGTTTTAAAACGGGCTCCACATATACAATAATTCATGTTTTATTGTTACTAAAAGCATTGATTACATGGTTTGCGTTAAAAGCACCCGCAGCTGTGTAAACAAACGTTCAAGTGACTGAATCACATAGCATACAGTTCTTTTAGGAATAATAGAGCAGAAAGGTGAAGAGGCAAATGCAAGTGAACCATGCAAAACACGTACATTCCTGTATAGAAGAATCTTTTGACGTTTTAACTTTATTCGTGATGAATCTTCTTTGATAAATTATGTTCTTAATCTTGTCCAGATCAAGCCATCTGTACATAATGCATTCCACGTGTAAATCACAAGAACAATTTTCTAAGAAAACCATGTTTCACCTGTCCAAATCACACAGTTTGAATGATTGCCCTGAATTCATTATTACAATCACAGTAGCAAAGATAAACATCAAAGCAACAGTCAAAGCACCAAGTATGATTTATGCACTGAGTTCATTCATGGAAAGAAAATAGAAGTGTTTTTTTCCTACACAACTTACAAATCTTCTCTCTCAATTATTGTCAGTAAGATAGGCTGTTCAATTTAGATGAACGGAAAACGTTCGTTGTTGCATTCAAGTTGGGGTCGGAAAATCATGGAATGAGAACAAATTGTCCTGAACTAGAAGACGTAAATAGTCAGTATGAGTGGCATGATTATACTTGAACCTTAAAACCATTTGCAAGTATGTCTCGGTAGGCCAAGAGAAATTGGACTCGTCTCAAAGCTCTCATAATTCTGTCTTCCTCGTCAACTGATATTTTATCTCCATCACAATGTCTCTCCTTGTGTGAATGGTTCTATTCGTCCACGTTTTTGACAGACAACTTCATCAATGAGAGTATAGAAGCTAACTATCGAGTTCCTCCAATTCCTAGCACCACTCAAAGGATTAGAAACAATCCTTGTCTCGCATAAAACTTATCATGAGAAGCCTAAAATTCAAGTGTGACATCATGCTGTTGCAAACGTGGACAATGCCTGTGGGTGAAGTTTCCTTTTCATTTTCTTTCCCTTCACCAAACTGCAAGGTTGTGAGTTACCAAGCTGCCCGACTCCATGGAATGAAGAGAGTAAGCGAGGCTAATGGACAAATACGGTGCTACAGTCAGACTAGTGGTGTCGGAGAGACTGATTAACTTCACTCTATTTCTCCCCAGAGGATTCAATTACTTAGCTTTCCCCACAGAAGGTATCGAGGAAAGACAGAAAGTAAGAAAGGCAATAAATAAGCATACTGTAAAATTACAGAGACAATATAGATAACAGCAGAGGAAGCGTGGAGTTCATGAACATACCTTTCAAAGTTTTAATCGAAATTCATCAGAAACATCATAAGATTGTTTCACGTGTCTACAAATTAATAGTCAACAGTTGTTTTGATTGATCAGAACTTTCTACTGTTCGAGAGCCTTCAATATTGAACAAATTGACGAGGCCCTTTTATAAATGTGGGTGATTCTTTGACTCGTCAAAATCTCATGAGTGTTTTTGTTAACCGTGGACGCCCGATAAGCCACAATGTCCATCACATACAAAGTTCAGTGTCATTAGAGTTTGCACGAAGCTAGCGACACCAAAAATGATTCCAACTAACCTTTTGCTGCTGTTGCTGTGACTCTATTTCTTCAGATATTATCAACCAAAGACCGATACGCCAAAGAAACCCACGTATTCTGTCCTAAATTTATTAACGCCACAGGTCTGTCGTCAGGGGTGCCCTGCATGCCAAGAATTCAGTTCACCGTCATCGTGTGTCAAAAATGCTCAGCCCACAATGTAATGTCCTTTTATTTTATACATTCTAATAAAATATCAAACACTCGGCGGGTAAATATTTAGTTAAATTTCCCTCACCATGTCACGTATTGCACCAAATGAATGACCCATTCATTCTTCCTTGCAACAGCCATCTACTACAGATGTGAATATACGTGATCAAATCTCCAGCTCCAGCTCTATCTCAAAACATTTTTGAGGTTGTTATGGATTGGAAATATTTTATTGATTGACCGAGTGATAGGAGCAGACTGAAAAACCTAAATCAACAATATAGCAAATAATAGCCTTCATGACAAGAAACTATAGAGCATGTACTAGGTTACTTGGTTTACATGAACTGCAACTCTGCAAGTACTTCGGTATGTATATTACACGAGAAAATTTAACGTGCAACTTATAATTATTTCATATGCATCAACTATCATGCGCAGTTGGGAAGCTCATTCCATCTTTTAGATGGCTCACTGCTGTGGGGCAAAACCATTTCAGCATGTTTAGACCCAATACCTGATCAAAAGCAGATTACTTAGCTACTTATAGGATGAAAAGAACAAGAACACAAGGATACAGTGAGACCGGGGTGATATTTTTGTAGACACTAAGGTTAAATGGATGTCGATAACTCTGTCCAGATTTCCTGGCCAACCACGCAGCCAGTATTCCTTCATAGTGCTGGCAATGACCCATTCTAGATATCATCAAAAAATAAATTGGGTTGCATATCTGACTATACAATTGAAAACTTAATTCTATGGTCATCATATTGCGAGTGATGAGATAAATATGTTAAGCCAAAAGAGTTCCAATTGTTATGCTCAAGCAAAACATCATTGCTCCAGAAACAGCCTAAAATACATAGATTGTCAGATTTCTTAATAAGCCCCGGTAACTAAAAACAGTATATTGTATGAAAACTCAAGAAAGAACAGATATTAAGAGAAGGGACATTGTGTCAGGAACCACTAACATGCAATTATCTGTACTAGCTGATAGGAATAATTTAGACAAGGTTTACTCAAGTGCCATATGCCTGTCTAAAATTGATTCATTGGCTGAATAAAAACCAAAAGATTCCTGGCTTCAATTTACTTTCTAAGCAATCTTGTGAAACATTTTTCAAAATTTTGAGTTATGAGAATGATGATGGAGAAGTTTAAGACTTTTTAGATGCTATTCAGAACCATTCTAGCAGTGTGTATTGCAAAAACTGTCATTCCGACCACAATCTATGGTGGTCAGTGGCCATGTTTGACCTTGCAAGTTGTTGTCCTTCATATGATATGGTCTCGCATATCTAGAATTTAAGTCGTAAAGACTAAAGAGCAGAAAAGCATGGATCACAAAACTTTAGATCTTGTTTGGGTTTTTACTCTTATAAGGGAATGGACCTGACCATGTGGCAAAACGACTCCCAAAAAAAGAACTGCAATCAAAAGGCTGCCGTACAAGATTAAAATACCCACACACAAGAAAAAAAGTCTTCATAGGAATCCTTCCGCTGAAATCCCAGTTCTTTTGGAATGCACAGCTGATTATCATGACCTGAGCATGCAAAAAGCTTCTAAGACGACGATGGTCCAGCAATCAAATTAGAAAATGAAATGAAAACCAAAATCATCATTCTTCTTATCGTCCCTTGTCATGGAAACCACCTAGAAGCTAAACTTGAGCCAACAAAAGAACAAATCATTCACTAAAACCACCATATACCTAAATAATTCACAGTAAATTAATTAACAAATAAATCATCAAACAATAGCGCAGCCCAGAAAGCGCAAGGTTTCAATCTTTGCACAGCAGGTATGAATTTACTTCCTCATTCTAACACAAAAGACATAAATAATTGAACTTTACTCCTAAATATATACACATATCCTTCCCTTGATTTCTCATCGGCCAAGCCAAAACCAAAGAATATAACATTATAAACCAAATCTAAAACACAAACAATGACACTCAAGATTTCACCTTTCTTCTTTTTCCTCGATTTTATCAAAAATAAAATAAAAGGACACCAAACACATCACTATTCAGACACGTACAATAATAAAAAGAGATGAAATTTATGATGTTCACTCATATAGTAATTACATTATTGAGTGGTTCTTGATGTGGTGGGACAACAGCGCCTTCAGCATCAGGAACATAAGGAGAAGGGACATAGCTAGGTTCGGTTAGAACAAAAACATGAAAGGTGAAAAGACATAAAGAAACCTTAATAGTAAAGATCATAGTATTCCAAGTCCCAGCTGAGCTCTGTAACCCAACTCAATCTTCAATAATTAAGAAAACTGTTAGGTAATAAACAAAAACACACTAGAAACTGGGATAAAAAAGAATCTCTTCCACTTGATTGAGAATTTTCGGGATCTTTCTCGTTCAGAAGCAGAGGTTTTACCGTCTGATTATCACAAGCCAGTGCAGTTGTTTTTGTACTTTTGTTGCTGGAGAGGAAGTTAAGGTGAATTCAAAGTGGCTTCAAGGGATTACTAATTTTGGTCTTATATGGCCACCAGGCCCAGTACCATGAAATGGCTCTAGTGATATTATGGATCAAGTGAGTGGGCTTGGCTGATTCTCGCTACAGTTTTCGTGGGTATTGAAATTAGGGAGTAGAACATTCTTAAGGCGGATTGAATATGGGCCGTGCTCTATCTAGCCCAAATTATATTTCGTAATATTTCGGATGTGGGACGGATGGAATTCGAGGGGTGCAAAAAATGGAGGTAGGCATCCAACAAATTAGGTTAAATTGCAATCATTGTAAGAGGCGATTCTTCTATGGTGGCCCAACCTTGGTGCACGGTGCACCAAAGGCTAAAAGTGTTACGTTGAGGGTAAAAATAGTACATTGCAATAAAAGCTGTTTTCAATAATTTCTCATTGTCAAAGATCACAGTAGGTTTTCACCATCTAATTTTCTAGGGTTTCTTTTTGATCCATGCAATTCTAGACCGCCCTTTTTGAACCAGCCTACTCTTTAACTGGCATTTGAAGATTGTCTTCCACTAGCCTAACAAAATCTGGTGTAACGTCAATTAATGGAAATAACTTTTTTTTCCCAGAAAATTTAAACACAAAAAGTACAGAATGTGGAGACCATTATGTCTGTTGGGTCTTGAGGCTACGTAGCAAAACCTACACAATTATCAAAGTTTAGCCCTTTACACAAGCTATGCGTGGTTGTACTGTCATCCTTCTTGTGGCCTCAAATTACACGTACAAAGTTGATTGTTATGATCATTCAATTTCGATATCATTTTGCATTTGCCATTATACATGTTGAGTAGGGATCACACCCCCACAATGAAATAAATATCATCATCATGTTCTGCCGTGGGGACCCTTGATTTTCTCCACTCATGGACCCAGAGATCTATTGCTCCACCTTGCGATCCTACAGGATTTAATTGACTATTTTGAAATGATGTAACCTTATGGTTACAACGATATGTAAAAGTGGAATTCGACCACACAGAACATTTCAAATAATTAATAATGTTTTAACTTTTGTTTTTACTGCTCATAGTTTTTACTCTAGATCATAAATTTTACACGTACACTCGCGTTTGTTTTTCCTTTTATTACAGTGATCTTTCATTGAATTCCAACTTATCAATCCAAGGTGAAGATCAAACATATTTGTTAGCACAGCCAAGCCTCAAGAAAGTTAGAGATCTTATACCCACGTTATGATCATTGACAGCAAGGGCTAGAAAGGTACAAGGGTATGAAATGTGACAATATTCCTTAATGTTAGTCTAAATGGTATGAAATGAGACCTGAGAAAGGTACAATTCTGTTTCTGCTATGCGCTGAACTCATCGGGCCGGTGAGCAATGGGAGGATAATAAATAGTGAAGTGGCAGAATACATTGATTTTAAAACTCTGTGCACTAACACTGGTTTTTGTGAATTATTAGAATCTCTATTATGTCAAAATTAAGACAGCTAACTGTCCAGAGCACGCACGTAGTTTTATTTACATGTACATATGAGGCAATTCGAATAGCTGTCTTGGCTAGTGATTATTTGTGGTCTTTGCTTTCACTATTTCCAATTTGCTTTCTTTTTTGTTTTCCTAATATATATATTTTAGAGGCAAATCTCAAACATGATCTAATAAGTTCTGGAGGATGTGGTGAACGTACAATCCCAGAATTAGATTTCCAAATAATTAAGACAATATAGAGAGAGTGAGATCCTATGCATGATTTGATATATAACTTGGTTGGAATTGCTCGATCGATTAATTAAAATGATTTTTCACTTTTTCTTCACTCCCTCTCCTTAGGATCATCGAAGAGAAAGTGAGGAACTAGAATAAGTGCAAGAAATCAAATGGACTTGTGCAATGTGATAGAACAAAAAATAAATATTCGGTATAAATGGACTGGTTCCATGTGATAGAACAAAAATATATATAACTTCTTACTCCCTACAGTTAGCTCTCTCTTCTACTTAAACATCCTTTCAATTTTTTGGTACATTATCAAGCAATTGTCTTATCATCACCAAATGTAAAACAAAATTATTTTTTTTCTTAACAACAGCAGCTCTTGCATTAATTCACTCGAAGAAAAATGCGGTAAATCAAAACTAGACTTTAATTTCCAGTGGGAGTTTTCCTTATCAAATGTCGCTCTATAAGTTTATAAGACACCACATATATATGTGTGGTTGGAACAGGCACTGAATTATAGGAAATAGGTTGTTGAATCAGTAAAACCGATAAAATCCTAATTATTTGATTTACAATTCTACGATTTTTGAATTTTGGGTTAAGAAGAAATTTGGGCTTGATGATGTCTCAAAAAATCCAGATAGTTTAGGAATATGGCTCATAAATTGGATAATCGGTTAATCAATTAGTCTTGACAATCTTATTCATTCTCCTTGGTCAAAGTGGTTAATATATAGTTTATACTTAGTACTTGGTAGTTTAAGGGGACTTGTGACTAGTACTTGCAAAAAGTATTTTTTGGTGGAGGTGAAGACTCTCCGATACTTAAATATATATTTTTTTAGAGAGAGAAAATACAATAATATTCTAGAGAGAGATACTCTGAAAATATATATGCAGTAGAGAATAAAGATTGTGAATATTTGTTCTGAATGTCTCATAATGTATTTATAACTCACGAGTCTTGATATTTTGTGAAGAAAAGGGTCTAGAGTATGATTTTACCCTAATAACATTTAATGAGGGATAAATATCCCTTACATTTATATTAATGTTTGATGAAAATATAGTGGGTTCCTAAAGAACTTTTATACTCCTAAAAAGTGTAAAGAGATTAGGGTTCAGGACGTCAAATATAGTTGAACTCATAGAAATTGAGCTCTTTCTCTAAGCTAAATCCAAGGGAGGTGTGCCCTTCCCTTAGTGAACCTAAAGGGAGGTTGGGTTCGTCCCTAACATGCTCAAGGGAGGAGGGTCATCCCTTTCGGCATGCCCCGGAGAGGATGTTCATTCCTTTGGGTACGTATACCTAGAGAGGATAATCTGGTCATTTTCTTGGGCATGTCTAGGAAGGAAGATTATTTTTTTGAGCATGCCCAGGGAGGATGATCTGGTCATTCTCGTGGGTGTGTCTAGGAAGAATACTCATTCTTTTGGGTATACCTCGGGGAGGATGGTCTGGTCATTTCCTTGGACATACCTAGGGAAAATACTTATTTCCTTAAGTGTACCCAAAGCTTGGCATACTATCACAGCCAATCGTGGTTGGATCTAGCTAGCGCCACACCCAGCGGGCCTTCACTGAAATGTGCTTGTGTTTCAGAAAATTTATACTTGTAAATCTTTTTTGAGTCGGTGTTTTTTGGTAAAGATATATAGATAAAAACTTGGTTTATCATGACTACTTTTGGACTTCCATAAGTGGATGGTTTAGAGCAGGTATATGACAAGTATGATCCGATAATATGACCTTAATTCTTGGTATTGTGAAAGTCTCTGATCTAATTCTACTTTGATGAAACCTTATATATATCATAGAATGACTTGATATACTTGAGAATGTTTCCTGTCTGATTCTATTTTAATGAAACCTTATATATCATAGAATGACTTGATATACTTAAGAATGCTTCCTGTCTGGAACGAACATTAATTTTTCTTTGGTTCAGTATGACCAAGCCTTGTTTCGCATGATCGAAGTAGCAGTTCATGGACACAAGTACGATTAAACTACATATCTACGATTAATAGTAAATGAATTGGTTGCAGTAGCCAGAGAAATGATCAATTGCTAATATTTTTGCTTGAGTATAGGTATATATATTTTCATTTTATTGCTTATTATTTAGGGTTTGTAAGATCTTATGATTTATAATCTGATCTTGTGATACAATTTTTAAAATCCCTTAACGATCTTAGTTGAAAAAAAATTCATTTCAAACCTTGTGTGTGTGTGTGTGTGTGTGTATACAGGTGAAAGTGGAAGACTGACATGCACATCCAAAATTGCATTATGTTCAAATGCAAACAAGCATTCGTAGCAAAGTTGATTTGCTATGATCACATGGTAGACTATACTATTGATTTTCCCCCTATGTACCAGTGGACCTTAACAAGAAAGAATGATTCTCTACTCTCGCCTTTCACATGTCAATTGACACCAGTTTTTGTCTCAAAGTGCCCCCACATGACATGGCTTAAGATTCTTCTTCAAATCCATGACTGTTAAAGAAATACCTGTATTAGATCACAGACACAGGAGCACTCTTTTGGTTCTGTCTAAGTCATATCCAACTGGAATTACACCACCAGAAAACAAAATTAGATTACCTGAGCCACTGACCTGTATTAGTCCCATTGAGAAAAAATGTCAAGCAGAAGTTCAAACATTAATGCAACTCCAAGAATTAAGATGATTCTCTTTGTTGCAGCTTCTGCAATATACAATATACTTATACGCATATCATAATACAGATGATCACAAAATTTTGATGGAAAAATCTTAATATCTCCTGCCTAATTAACAGGCTAAACTCAAGTAGGAATTAAGTAGTCCTAAACCAATTAATTGGTGAGAATATATATACCCTATATATCTTAACAATTAAACTCTGTAGTCTGTCCAAAAATTACCATGAGCCCATGTTCACTACACGAATAAGGTGGAAAAACAATGCAAGTCACTTAGAATCATAATAATGTTCTTTTTTCTCGCTGAGTTACAGCTAGCTAACGCTCTCTATTGTTTTATTGTCCGTTTTGCGTGTGGGACATTCAGTCACCTTAAGTCTGACTGTAAAAATGTCCTTAAGGGATACTGTGTGAATTAATTGAATAATAATGTGTTCTCTTCCATATTCTTCATGCACATTAAAGCTCAACATAGAGTTCGTTACAGATTCCTTTAGAAGGTCTCCAAAATGAGAAGGATGGGATCTATAGGAAATGACTGCAAGATACCCAAATAAAATATTATTTATGCAATGGTTCAGATTCGGACAAAAATAGAGGAAACAACAAAAGCATATTTATATGTATACGTACTGCAAGCTGCTTGGACATGCATGTTCATGGTGAGTAAAGCAAGTAATGTATATGAAAATACTAAACAGGCAAAATGAAAGATCATAGAAATGCGTCGCATTTGTTTTTTCCTTTGACTGATCCACAAGGAATAGTAGTTTACATAGAATCTGGAATCATGAAGGGAACAAAAGAGAAACGAATTAATGCAGCAAATGAAATGTGGTTGCTTAATCATATGTTTCAAGGGAGCACGCTTAACGAGGAATGATCATCTTGTTGATTGTATATGTGAAGGAGCTAGCCATATGAAAAGGAGTGAGTGTGTCAAGAAGCTCTCCACCATTACTTGTAGGTTGCTCCACGATCAAGCTTGGATATGCATATACGGAAACTCTAAGCTCTAAGATAATCATTGATTAGCGTAGTGTCAATATTGAAAGAACTCAATAATCAAACACATACACAACTATGGCATATACAAAGTTCAAATTTATAACAAGGGCTAAAT
>Ga0307517_10009623_pt1 | contig 13673 bp, 10 predicted proteins | sample 23_EM_MG_FD_194515 | JGI IMG/M metagenome (GOLD analysis project Ga0307517, IMG submission 194515) | Populus trichocarpa ectomycorrhiza microbial communities from riparian zone in the Pacific Northwest, United States - 23_EM | ecosystem: Host-associated > Plants > Roots > Unclassified | place...
AAAACATGCGACAGCAAATGCAGCTAGATGCCCAACAGCAGCAGTTTAGGGAGCAACAACAGCAGCTCGCACTTACCGCATCACGTCTGTCCCCGTTCGAAACCGCCGTCGCTGAAGCCCTCAGTTCCACAGGCCAAACCCCAGCCGCTGTTAGTGGTTTGGGAAACGGGCGAGCGAGGCCCAAGGTTAGCAAAGAACCGAGGTCCGGCGCCGGTTCTGGTCGTGTTTCACCTCAACCGGCAACCCCTACTACCAATCCGCTGGTGGCTGCCCTCTCGGTAGTCGAACCAAGAACCCCTCTGATTGTAGTAGAAGACGAACGTCCCATTGACGTCGCTGCGTCAACTCCTTTGCCAGCGACACCTCATAACCAAACGGCCTTTGCTCCGGCAACAGTGCCTGCGGCTCAGGCAAAACCCTCGGGTAATGCTTGAGGGAGCGGATTTCCGGGGCCAGCTGCGCAGTCGGCTACGGCTTATGGTTCTGCTGGTTGTAGGATCGAGGGAGAAGGAAGTGAACTCACTTGGACTCTTCGGGTACCTTGTCTACGAAGCGAGGGTGAACCTATTGTATTACCCCCAAGTCCTGAGCCACGACCTTCAAAGTTGAAAAAGATCACTTGCCCTTATTGTGAGGCATCAACGCATATAGCGTTGGACGATTGTTGGGATTTCAATAAGAGATTCCCATCCCGACAGAATACCACCAACCGACCTCCTATATCTTCGCCAATGTCAGTACCCCATTCCGATAGAATGGAGGAAGATAGCGAGGAAGGTTCGAGGTTTAGTGGGTATGATAGGCCTAGGTCCACCCGAAGTAGAAATACCGAAGGTAACGGAGGAGACGGAGGTAGAATTCCATCAACGGGTGGTAATGTCGCTGGTGGAGGAGACCCGCGTGATTCCGACCCCTCTTCTGATAGTGACAACTCCGACTCCCCACCTTTCGAACTGGGCAAAATCCTTGGTAGTCGTAAGGACCACTGGGATGAGGCAAGGAAGGCGAAGTATGATAAACGGTTAAAGCGACTTCTGAAACTTCGCAAGAGGCAACGGAATAGCAAGGTATCCGCCCACAAGCCCAAGAAGCCCGAGCGTCTTGGGGTCGACCCTTTCTATGGTGACCCTAAGGACACCCAACGTTTCATACAAGATGTCGAGATTAAGCTAAACTATTTCCAAGAATCCCTTGACGATGACATGGATAAGATTAGCCTCGTCATTCCCCTCCTTCGTGCCGGAGCCAAAAACTGGGACCATACCATCCATGTCTATATCAATAAGGATGCAGCCATTCGTAACATGAGGCCGTTTGACCCAAATAATGTTCTTAGGACATGGGAAGGCTTTCGCAAGCGTTTGGTATCCAGTTTTGGTGGGCACTCGGCCCGAGATCGTGCTCTTCGTGACTGGAATGGTTTATCCATGGAGCCAGGAAAGATTGATTTGTTCGTGGATGAACTAATCCGGCTGGCAAATGAGTTGAAATATGGTGGGGACTATGTGAAGGATAAAGCCCACGTGGGGATGACAACTGATCTCCGTAATGCGTGGGCTATGAAGACTCCACACCCCGAAGACTATGTTGACTACCTAAACCTTCTGCGAAATACTCGTCACCAGTTAGAAGATGTCGCTTCTTTCAACCGTACTGTTGTCAGAGCAAAAGACTCCTCTCATCTTGACAAGAGCGACGATAGGCATACCTCCACTAAGAAGCAGAGGAAGGAGAGAAAAGGTTCGGGCCCTCGCAATCCCAAACCCATCAACCCAGGGCCACAGTCTTTCCGACCGCCAGAATCAGAGCATGCAAAAGCGCATAAAGACATAGCGCAGACTCTGATCGATCGTCGCAAACGGTTGAACCAATGCTCACGCTGTGGAGATCCAAACTACTTCTGGCGCAAATGTCCTGCTGCCACTCCGGTTGTTGCCTCGGCCAAGTTTAATCGTAAGCGGACCGTTAATGAGGAAGGACACCCGGACCGTGCTTCGATCCTGAAAGCAAGACGCATTGAGGCTCCTCCACCTGCTGTTAAACGAGTAGAGGCAGAGATTCCCGGATCGGCTCCCCAAATACTCAAAGTGGATACGGATGCGTCGGACTGGGTAAGTCCCCGCCTCTATCCTTTAGTTTTAGAAAAGCACTGACTCCGGGTCCAAGCCCAGATGGCATGAAGGACGGAGATGGAAGAAGTGGACCGTATGTTCCTCCCTCAAAGAACCTACAAGCTGAAACCAATATGGGCTACAGAAATGACGGTGTGGATTGGTTTTCTATCGGAGGTTTTGGAGACGGTTACGGCTCTTTCTTTGGTGTTTATGTTGATTTCATTTCTTATCTAATTTTGCAAAAGGTTGCTTTATTTTCATAAGGAAGGAAATGGTGTTGGGCTTAGGTTTCAAGTTATAAGGGTTATCATTTGATTTCGTCAGGCTGGACTTGGCATAGCAATTGAAGGTATTCTGCAGGTTTACCTGAGGAGGTTTAAGGACCAGAAATCATGCTGGCGTGATAGTAAACCCCCAAGCTAATTGAAACCCCGAAATTGTACCCATTTGATAACTACTCACGACCCGCTATGGCCTCTCTTGTGTCGGAAGGCAAGAGATACTGAGCAGTAATCCCTAGATAACACTACCACATACGTGATACTAACCAACAATGTTTAGCGACCAGAGACCTGCTAAGCTGTTGCGGCTTGCAGGCCCTCCGCCACACACTAGGTCTATCCATGTGAATGTAATGCTCGAATGGAGCCACAATGGGAACAAACAGAGCGAGGAGGCTGTTTGATTGTTGGATAATGGCGCTACGGGCGCAGTATTAAGTAGCGCTTGGGTTAGCAATGCCCAGCTACCATGTATACGTCGGGAGACTCCGACACCTATTTGTGATGCAAGCGGGAATGACATCCCTGGCTCAGGTCTCCACTATACGAAGACAGTCGATATGTCAATAGGAGACCATACCAATTAGATGAGATTTGAGCTTGCTGATATGCCTCCAGGACACCTGGACGGTTATCTGCCGATGGCGAGGTTGAAGGACCACAACCCCGATATCAACTGGGAAAGGGGAAGTCTGAAGTGGCGCTCAGACTATTGTAAGACCCACTGTCTCCGAAGCAAGAGTCGAACAGAGTTTATTACCTGCGAATAACTCTTAGCCGAGGATCCCCACAACCTGTTTGTATGTGGGAAGCGCCTTTGGACTGGTGAAGATGGAGAAGACATAAGTCTTAAGCTGTTGCCAGAATACCAGGATTACGCTGACATATTCAGCGAAGAAAAGATCAATGTCTTGCCAAAGCATACTGAGTATGACCACCGCATTGACTTGGTCCCGGGCTCTGACTTGCCCAGAAACCACATATACCCGCTCACTGTTAGGGAGCTACAGGTATTAAAGGAGTACATCACTGAGATGGAACAGTCCGGCAAGATCCGGAGGTCATCCTCTCCGCTAGGTGCTCCCATCCTGTTTGTACCGAAGCCTGATGGAACGCTTCGGTTATGTGTTGATTACCGAGGGTTAAATAAGATTACTATTAAGAATAAGTATCCATTACCCTTGATGAACAAGCAATGTAGTAGGCTCGGGAAAGCCACGGTGTTCACCAAACTGGACCTGAAGAATGGCTATTACCTGATCGGCATGGCGGAAGGAGAAGAATGGAAGACGCCTTTTAAAAGTCGGTATGGCTTATATGAATATACTGTCATGCCTTTTGGACTTTGTAACGCGCCATCAACTTTCCAAGGAATGATCAATGATGTGTTCCGTGACATGTTGGATGTAGGGGTTATCGGCTATATGGATGACATCCTATTCTATTCTGAGACCATAGATGAACATGTTGCTATGGTAAGGAAAGTAATGGATAGGCCGCGGAAGGCAGGCCTATGTGTCAGCATAAAAAAGTCAACCTTCCATGCGAGAGGAGAAGAATTCCTTGGATACAAGATCTCTGACCATGGAATATCAATGACAACCAAGAAGGTTGAGGAGATTACGGCGTGGTTACCGCCACAAAAGGTTGTTGATGTGCAAAGGTTTATGGGCTTTGCCAATTTTTACCGTCGGTTCATTAAGGGGTTTAGTAAAATAGCAAAACCCTTAACCGACCTAACAAAGAAGGGCATCAAGTGGAATTGGACTAATTCTTGCCAAGCGGCGTTTGATGAACTCAAGAGAGCTTTCACAACAGGTCCAATATTGACGCACTTTGATGAAACTCGTCCAACGAAGTTGGAAACCGATGCTAGTGACTTTGCCCTGGGAGCCGTTCTATCGCAGCTATGCGAAGATGAACGATGGCACCCTGTAGGCTTTCATAGCAGCAAGTTCGCCCCCGCTGAAGTAAACTATCATGTTCACGATAAGGAAATGACAGCTATAGTAGCTGCATTTCGCGAATGGGAATACATGTTGAGATCCGTAGAAGAACAGATAACTGTTTACACCGATCATAAGAATTTGGAGTACTTTAATACTACTAAGATTCTCAACAGGAGACAACACCGCTGGGCTGAATTCCTACAATCGTTCAATTTCAAGGTTGTTTACCGCGAGGGAAGGCTAAATGAAAAGGCCGATGCATGGTCTAGGTCTAGGGACTACCGCCCTGAAGGGGGGAGTAATTCAGATCCTTGGACTTTTTTCCGTCCGCATCAGTATGTTGGTCAGGAGCGGGACATCTTCCGACCACAGGTGTTGCAGTCCTGCCAAGGGTTTCGGCTGCAGTCCGCATTTAGGACAGCTTTACTGAAAGCAGGCGACCAAGACCAAAGCTACTTGGATACGTTCAAGTCGGTACTCAAGGGCAAGAAGAATGTTGATACAAGTCTAAGTATCATAAAGGAATTACTCTGTTATAAAAACAGGTGGTACATCCCCAAGGATAAGGCCTTGAAACGGATAATCATGGAGGCTGAACATGATTCAAGCATGGCTGGACACTTCGGAACCTACAAGACAATTGGTAGGGTTATGGCAAACTTCTACTGGCCAAAGATGGATGAACAGATCACGGAATATGTTCGCTCATGCGACATATGTCAATATAACCAGGTCATCCGGCACAAGATGTATGGGCTGTTAGAACCCATCGATGTTCCTATGAGGCCGTGGACCTCCATATCCATGGACTTCATTGTGGGGCTACCCAAATCAGACGGGTATACGAAAATATGGGTCATTGTCGACAGGTTCTCAAAGATGGCACATTTTATCCCCCTCAAAACAGAAGAACACATCAAGGAACTGGCTCTAATCTTTCTGCAGGAAATCTGGCGCCTTCATGGGCTCCGAGAAACAATTATCTCTGACCGAGATACCCGGTTTTACATTCAAGTTCTGGATGAGTCTAATGCAACCGTTGCAAGTTAAGTTAAATGTTTCCACTGCGTTTCATCCTGAAACCGATGGGCAAACTCAACGGGTTAACCAGACACTGGAACAGTACTTACGCAGCTACGGTTCGTATCAGCAAGATGACTGGGTGTCGCTACTCCCTTTTGCGGAGCACGCCTATAACATTTCGCTATCAGAATCCGCAAAGGCTAGTCCTCTTGAAATTAATTACGGATTCACTCCCCAGACACAGTGGTCGGGAATGGTGTCAGATAATCAAGGAATACACCGCGACAGTGAGCTGGTAGTGAAGGATTGGGAAGGGACATGGCAAGAAATCCGAGAGACACTATTACGGGCACAAGAAAGACAAAGGAAATGGCATGATCAAAAAAGACAGCCTTCTCCTGAATATGTCACACTGGAGGATGTCAGCCAGGGCAGGGCAAAGAAAGCAGACCGCGTAATGTTGAACCGAAAAAACATTCGGACAAAAAGGCCTATGGAAAAGCTGGACCATAAAATATTTGGACAATTTGTAGTCAAGCGGAAAATTGGATCCAGAGCCTATGAGTTAGAATTGCCTGCCCGATGGACAATCCATCCAGTGTTCAATGTCGGATTGTTGGAGCCTTACCGTGAGGATCCTATCGGAAGACCTCAGTTGGCGATACCGGCACCAGACATTGTAGATAGTGAGCCCAGTTATGTTGTCGCGGAGGTGGTAGATAGTCGGTGGTATGGAAATCCTAACTCAAGGTTTCCTCACCGCTTTGTGCAATATTTAGTTGGTTGGGACGGGTATGGAGCAGAGGAAAACTCCTGGGAACCGTTCGAGATGTTGGAAGGCACTGCTATGCAGGCCTTGGTAAACTTCCATGACAGGTACCCATCAAAACCTAGAGACCATAGGGTTATTGATGTACCTATGCGTGGAAAGAAAAGAGGACGCTAAGATCTGCGGACAGATCTAGAGAAGAGGGGAGTGGTGTAACGACCCTACAGATAGGTAGCTACAATGGACTAGACTCAAGCCCGTATGGCATACCAAGTGGTAACCATATTGAGGATAGGCCAGTATACTTAGTATACTACCGGTAGACATGAGTTGGTACAAGTGTCTACAAAGTGACTTGGTAACATAGGGTTACACAGGGTAACATATGTAGGCCAAAGTTACCCTACTAGGCAGGGTAACCTTCGGAGAGTATGTTCGCATAAAGCAAAGGACGCATAGTAAATGTTGCACAGGTCTCCGGGGCAAAATTATATGTGGTCGCGCGGACTCCCGAAGGAAATAAAGGCATGGAAGGGTGAAGTTACCCTACCTTAGAAACATGATTACCCTACCTTGGGACCCCAGTTACCCTGCTGAGGTACCCCAGTTACCCTACCTTCAGCGACAAAGTCATCTGTGGACTTAGGGGGAAGTTATCCCACTATAGTGGGGCTCTTAGATGTTCAAAGCGCCGCTTCGTATGGCACGAAACGGGCTCCTGACGGAGCAGGAGTTGTCCGAACCTCCTGTAACTTTCAGGAGATATTCCTAATACCCCCCTGCGGCCCCAGCGTTGGTACGGCGCGACAGCACTGTACCGCTGTGTAGTTGTGTGCTTCCAAGTAAAGTGAGATCGATAGGAACACTCCCACAACCCCGTATGAGTTGTGGCCGTCCAACCGACCAGAAGCTGTTCGCAGGATATATAAGGGGTGTGAGGGTGACCGCCTCCTGGGGCGCCGCCTGGATAACACCTGGGAACCAGCTACGGGCATACTTTGACCTCCGGGTAGTTGTATGGATAACAGTAGAGGGCTTGGGGCTGACAGGGGAAGCTGCAAGGCTTCCAGGACAACCACCCCAAAGCCAGTCCCGGGCTACCCCGTGAACTGTAGCATTACCATGGATTATTAGTGGACTCTACAGGTGTGAGTCTTGTCACAAGTTAAGAGGGTCCCGCATGGTTGGCTGTGGGTAGCGCCCATGCAGTCAAGCAGCAGAAGATTTCTTATCGAGGGAGCATGCAGTCAGGTTTACAAGCTTAGTATAGCCAAGTAGATTTGCCGATGGACTGCGTAGCTTGTATAGACGAAACCACTGCTGGGCCAGTGAGTCCCAATGGATATTATCTCTACGGTGGGCATGTCGGTCGGCCATTGAGATGCTATCGATAGGAAAGAGTTTTCGCTCATGCAGATGTAGTTGGAGAGACATCATCGGAAGCACTTCCTATTTGTGGAGACAGTTAATATCCGAGCAGTCCGACTGCCTCCGAGTGTTAGCTCACTCTAGGCAGGTGAGTTGGACAGCCCTGAGCTGAGCAGGATGCTCGCGAAAGGTCAGAATGGTTGACGGGTGTCCTCTGGCTTTACATTATTCTACTTAACTAAAGCGAGAGACAGCCTATTCTGATAACCAACGATCCTCGAGAGAACTTATTCAGTGAAGCTTTCAGGCTTAACGATATTAAGTTTTACCGCTTGATTCTACTTTGAATTATCTTTATCTTTATTTTGATCCTTACTTCTACTTTGAGTCTTCGGTGCGGCCGCAATCTTAGGATCCGTCTTCCTACAAAGTGCCCCCGTTACATAGAGATACAAGTTTCCAAATATCTCAAATGTAACTGTGTCGCTTGTTGACAAGGTCACTGCTAGCGGATGAGGTAGATTCCCAGCATGATCTTGGTTTCCAGGGGGCAGCGCTAGCTAATCGGAGCGCCAGGGTGTTGTGGAACTTGAAAGAGGTGCCCGGGCCACTTCAGTCAGAGGTATTGGTGTTAGTGTTACCGGGCCTTCACTCCCATATGGGCTGGATTCTACCGAGAATTGGGATAAAGATGGACAGTATTCGCGTGCAGGGCTTTCGTGGAACCGTAAAAAAGAGGTACAGCTTCTTGCCCCGGAGGTGTAGAGCCCCCGTTGGCTCCCCATTGTGGAAGATTCTGGTTGTGACGACATTAAGTTGAGATGGTTCTAGCTATCCGTGTACAGTAAGAGATCCCCTTGGATTCCGAATGATATTTATATAAAAGTACAGCTGTGGTAGGCATATGAATGAAGGTTATAAGTTGGCCCAGCTACGCTAAGTACCCAAGCTGTCTTCCATTCTGTGATCCATTTCATTGCTCGCATAATTTTTGAGTCTATCAATTGAGTATACCAACATGCATGCGTAGGAACCATTGTGCGTATGAATCTTTTTGCGTATTAATTTTGTGCGTATGGTGGTGTATGGTTGCATGTGAATTACTTTGTTGAAAATAGCCGCACTCTAGGATTAGGCTCAGTAGCAGCTACATGAATTGGTATCCACCGCTGTGCTTTGGGCATAGCATTAGTCCATATCCAGTAGGGGTTGATATCCCTTGTTCAATCATAATCTGAGGTAACCAAATTTGATCTTTTACGCGAGTTGACTAGTTCCAATTGAAGACTCTCATACAGCGCATTCGCTCTTACATGGCATCCAAATCTTGAATCAAACCTGCAAGCACGGGGTCTCTCGAAGCTGTCGCAACCATTGAAAGCAAACTCATGATGAGGATCTAATACTTGAATACCATGCAGTGACGAAGGCACTCAGTGCCTTTCCGAGTGATTAAAGGTGATTCCTGATTATAACCCTTATATATAGGTTGGTAATTATGCTATGTAATTATCCTCCACTTAGATACTCACAAGAATCTCATACCATAACCATCTTGTTGCTACTGCCGGCTACCTTTGCCGCCTTTCCTTTATTTACACCTAAGGCGATGACAACGGCCCCAATCGAGGAAGCTCCACTGGATGAGTTGTATACCTGGACATTTGGCCCTGATGAAATAATCGACCTTTTTCGCATTTCCTTTGGCAGAATGAAGGTGGACTTTTTTTTCTGTAAGCTGTTACTGGATCCCACCTGCTGCAGGTATGCAGCCAACTAGAACTATGAAAGCTGATAGTGAGGGATAGACAAACCTTGGGCCAATAGCCGGTCACCACGGATAGGATAGCGGTACCAATTGGAGATGTGTGGATTCAAGTGGGCAAATGGTGGGGGGAAGGCAGTCAAATCAGTACGAGGTGGACGGATCGCAGGAATGTTGGAACGTAGAACAAGGGAATACCGCGCTATCATACAGGGGCTTGAGTTAGGGTATGAGATTAAGGGTCGGGTCTTGAGCTTAGAAATATTTCAGCAGTGGGATTCAGGCAGGCGTGTGGTAAAAGGCAAAATGCCGTGGGGCTTAGTTCCAGACTCAGACAGTTAACAATGACTTCATTCTGACTTCTGAATTTCCATAATTTATACGCTCTTTAATTATATTCTATCAAGCCTTGCTCGTGTTGACTTAATGTATAAGTAGCTGGTCTTGATAAAATGATTTTATAGTTTTTCCCTACTTCAAAACCTTTTGGCCTTACTATAAAAGCACGATCTTTCTACATCTCAACATATCCATCCTTGATTAGTATCATGAGCACGATCAGGAAAAATATTGTGATTGCATCGACTGCACCGGGTAATACCGAGCCCGTTATCGTTCCACTTTCTCGGCTTCACGCAATGGCCAATGCTCCAGTCAACCATAGCTTCTTTGAAGCCAAGGGCTTTCCCCAGAGCTCTCTAGACGACTACAGCGACCTGGAACCAACCTTGTTTTCACATCCTTATCTCTACTCACTTTCCTGGGGTCATAAAGTCAAATGCTTCCCCTGTAAGTCAAATATTCAATATCAATGCCAGGAACCTAGCTTACACTATGATGTGGTAGACATGATGGATTATCCAAAGGCTGGGATGCACGCCCCCATCTTGGCCCAGATGTATTGGTTGGGAACCAAGGTACATGAAGACAAGTCTGAGAATGTAGAGCTACAGCGGAAGAAGATGGTGTCGGGGTTCTTGGACTGTGACGATACAGAGTACAACAGGATCCTTGATGCTCTAGGAGCAGGAATTTATATCCGTGCAACTGTGCATTCAATGGAAATAATGCGTAGTGGAAGTACAAGTAGCAGAGTTGTCATGGGTCTTGTTAATTGTACCTTTGTGGATTCTGATTCTGATTCTGAGATAGAAGCCTATCCTGAAAACTGCGGAGCTTAACTTCTCTAAAGGAATATGCGTGGCTATTCCCTCACATATTTGAACCTAAATTATAATTAAACATTCGCAGAGAGCTTCTTTACATCAACTGCTTTGGGCGGGTATTTTGGGCATATACTTTGGGGGTATGCTTTGAGCGTCTGTTTTGGGCGTATGCTTTGCGTGTATGCTTTGCGCGTGTGTTTTGGGCGTGTGTTTTGGGCGTGTGTTTGTAACGGGGGCACTATGTAGGAAGACGGATCCTAAGATTGCGACCGCACCGAAGAGTCAAAGTAGAAGTAAGGATCAAAATAAAGATAAAGATAATTCAAAGTAGAATCAAGCGGTAAAACTTAATATCGTTAAGCCTGAAAGCTTCACTCAATAAGTTCTCTCGAGGATCGTTGGTTATCAGAATAGGGTATCTCTCGCTTTAGTTAAGTAGAATAATGTAAAGCCAGAGGACACCCGTCAACCATTCTGACCTTTCGCGAGCACCCTGCTCAGCTCAGGGTTGTCCAACTCACCTGCCTAGAGTGGGCTAACACTCGGAGGCAGTCGGACTGCTCGGATATTAACTATCTCCACAAATAGGAAGTGCTTCCGATGATGTCTCTCCAACTACATCTGCATGAGCGAAAACTCTTTCCTATCGATAGTATCTCAGTGGCCGACCGACATGCCCACCGTAGAGATAATATCCATTGGGACTCACTGGCCCAGCGGTGGTTTCGTCTATACAAGCTACGCAGTCCATCGGCAAATCTACTTGGCTATACTAAGCTTCTAAACCTGACTGCATGCTCCCTCGATAAGAAATCTCCTGCTGCCTGACTGCATGGGCGCTACCCACAGTCAACCATGCAGGACCCTCTTAAATCGTGACAAGCCTCACACCTCTAGAGTCCACTAATAACCCATGGTAATGCTACAGTTCACGGGGTAACCTGGGACTGGCTTTGGGGTGGTTGTCCTGGAAGCCTTGCAGCTTCCCCGGTCAGCCCCAAGCCCTCTACTGTTAACCATACAACTACCCGGAGGTCAAAGTATGCCCGTAGGTGGTTCCCAGGTGTTATCCAGGTGGCGCCCCAGGAGGCGGTCACCCTCACACCCCTTATATATCCTGCGAACAGCTTCTGGTCGGTTGGACGGCCACAACTCATACGGTGTTGTGGGAGCGTTCCTATGGATCTCACTTTACTAGGAAGCACACAACTACACAGCCGTACAGTGCTGTCGCGCCGTACCAACGCTGGGGCCGCAGGGGGGTGTTAGGAATATCCCCTGAAAGTTACAGGAGGTTCGGACCACTCCTGCTCCGTCAGTAGTCCGTTTCGTACCATACGAAGCGGCCCTATGAACATCTAAGAGCCCCACTATAGTGGGATAACTTCCCCCTAAGTCCGCAGATGACTTTGTCGGTGAAGGTAGGGTAACTGGAGTACCTCAGTAGGGTAACTGGGGTCCCAAGGTAGGGTAATCATGTTTCCAAGGTAGGGTAACTGCACCCTATCATGCCTTTATTTCCTTCGGGAGTCCGCGCGACCACATATAATGTTGCCACGGAGACCCGTGCAACGTTTACTATGAGTCCTTTGCTTTATGCGAACATACCCTCCGAAGGTTACCCTGCCTAGTAGGGTAACTTTGGCCTACCTAGATTACCCTGTCTCACCCTATGTCACCAAGTCACTTTGTAGACACTTGTACCAACTCATGTCTACTGGTAGTATACTAAGTATACTGGCCTATCCTCAATATGGTTACCACTTGGTATGCCATACGGGCTTGAGTCTAGTCCACTGTAGCTACCTATCTGTAGGGCCGTTACAGTGTTTTGGGTGTATGCTTTGGGGGTATGCTTTGAGCGTATGCTTTGGGTGTATGCTTTGGGTGTATGCTTTGGGCGTGTGTTTTGGGCGTATGTTTTGGGCGTATGTTTTGGGTGTATGCTTTGGGCGTATGCTTTGAGCGTATGCTTTAAGTGTATGGCTTTAGAGCGCATGGCTTTGGGCGCATCACTTTGGGTACGTGGTTTTGGGCGTATGTCTTTGAGCGTATGGATTTTGCCGAAGAAACCAGAAGCAAAGGACTAAATAGACAATCTCAATCTGTGCTCAAGCTTATCATTATGTGAGAGTGTTTCTAACTTCTAAACTGCTATCGTATTACATTATACTGCAAAGAGTAAGGTCACTCACTCAATCATGACATAAAAGAAAAGAGCGGAATCCGTAAAGGCGCTGGGTATGATAACAAAAGAAATTAAACTCTAAAGGAGCGTCAGTCTCTGGAAATTCAGAGTGAGAAGAGAACAAGAAAAGATGTAGCGTGCTGCGTAAGAATGTAACCCAAGGAAAACAGCCCCCGGACTTATAATATGGGAGAAAGAATACGGGCTAAGGATGAAACCAAATGTCGGATATTGTAGTGGATAAATACAGAAGTGGGAGTTCAGGTAAGGCAAGGTAAGGGGAACCGTATTAAGGAGAGTAAGGAAGGCAGAACCGGTGGGAGAGGTCAGGAAAAGAACTAGGAGATAACAAGAAAAGAAAATAGATGGAAGTAGAAATCGTTAATTCTCCGGCTCCTGTTTCACGCTGTGAGGAAAGTGCTGGCTAGTCATATTGACGAGGATCTGCCTATCTATCTCGCGGTCAATTCTATCCATCTCCTCAATGTCAATTCCTTGTTCTCCTGCGTCTTCCCTACCGGCTGCCTCGAGATCAATGATAAGACGGGCATTGCCGGCAAGAAAGCGCTTTCTCTTGGTGACAACATTTTCGATGCTGTCCTGTTGGTCTTCCAGGCTTGTGAAGAAATCCTTGGGTGTCATAGCCCGCTCAAGCAGCCTCTCTCCAATCTATTGGGTGCTAGCACGGAAACGGTGTTCTGCCGCATCGCCGTAGAGACGACGAGAGGAAGATGCAGAGTCAGGGCGACCTAAGTCTCGCATCCTGCTTCCCAAACCTGAGCCGGAGGTTTCCCCTTTGTCCGTCATATGGACATCATCATCACCCTCCTGCCAGCCCTCCACGTCCTCCTGCTTGCCCTCCATGTCCTCCTCCTCGCCCTCCACATCCTCCACATCCTCCTCGTCGTCCTCGTCAATCTCCGCTTCCCCATAGACCTCATCGGAATCCTCTGAGCCATTGCCACCCTCATCACCAGACTCATATAGGTCGATAAAATCGACATCTTCATCCTCTTCATCCTCCTCCCACTCTTCGTAGACCTCCGCATT
>Ga0307517_10009624_pt1 | contig 13673 bp, 11 predicted proteins | sample 23_EM_MG_FD_194515 | JGI IMG/M metagenome (GOLD analysis project Ga0307517, IMG submission 194515) | Populus trichocarpa ectomycorrhiza microbial communities from riparian zone in the Pacific Northwest, United States - 23_EM | ecosystem: Host-associated > Plants > Roots > Unclassified | place...
TTTGCCCAAACCCCATTTGCCATAGGTCGACAATACCAAACCAATGCCTCCAAACCCATCTTCCCACCTCCCTACGCAAACCAAGACTGCTTACTTTACCTACAGTTGATCAAACAGAAAGAGGAAAGCAGAAGAAAAACATAACAAAATGAGTAACAGAACACATCGCTAAGAAGAACAATAAGTACAAATAGTACTGAACGAAATCTCAAACATAAACAAGTTTAAATGATAGAATGGTCAACTTGCTTGTTCTGACACTCCAACTGGTCCTTTGCAGAACGAATGATATCTGAGCGTGTTGATTAACGTCAGAAACATAAACCAGAGCTAGGAGTGTGGCTTTTTCATTTTCAGGATAGTCGTTTATTTGCTTAATTTAGTAAGGAGTATATAATATATTTTTTTTTTTTTGGATAAGGTTTATAATATAGTAGTATTCATGGAAATACAAACGACGAGGTGTAGACAAGAAATCCGTAATAGCAAGCGTCACGGCTTACGTGACTGGCACACCCCTCTTACTCTTATTTATGAACGAGTGAGCGAGTAGCAGGCAGCTATACAACTAATTTCCAAAGCTGATGTTGCATATGGAAGCGTATACTTTTCCATTAATGAAGACAGCGATTGTTGTCTTATAATTGTAAATTAAAATGCCACCTATGGCGGGGAGGGGATTGTAAACAGATTAATTTATTTTTCACATCATTATATTAAAAAATTTAAAAATATAAAAAAATGATTTTTTTAAAAACACAACCCCAATCACAAAGTTTCAGAATATGATAGTTTTTATTTTTGAATAATTTTTAAAAATATATTTATTTTAAAAAATATTAAATTGATAAAAATATATTTATCTTAAAAAATATTAAATTGATGTTTTTATTAATGTTTTTAAATGATTTTGATGGCTGGTATTAAAAATAAAAAAAATCTAAAGATTATTTTTTTGAAATTTAATTTGTTTTATATTTTTATATTATTTTAATATATTAATAATAAAAAAAATATTATTTTAATATATTTTTAAATAAAAATTAATTTAAAAAACAACTAAAATTAAAATCAAAATCAAAATCCAGATGTTTTGTCAAACACATTAAAGGCACACAATGTCTTATTGCGAAACAACACAACGACGAAAAAAATCTTTGAAAGAGAAAAACCCCAGTTTAAAAACTCACCTCCGAGATCAGGAGGATACCCATGGTAAACGTAGCATGTATCTTTTTGCTACCCAGAGCCAAACAGAAGCGATCAACATTCAACACAAAGAATTCTCCCGTGAACTTAGCCATCTGCAGACTCAACATGCCACTTTGCCTTTGGGCAACAAATTCATGAAGAAGAAGAAGAAGATATTTAAGAAAAACGAACAAAGAGTAGTTTAATCATGTTAAGGCTTCACCTTGACAAAGCTAAAGAGCTTAAAAATCGAAGAGAGAATTAGAAGAAGAAAAGAAATCGAGGGAGAAGTAGAAGAAAGAGAGGGAGATTGAAACTGTAACCGCAGAATTCTTATTCTTTCATTACCTGCCTTACAAGTTCTTCGAACTCTAGCCTCCTAACTATCTCAGCTGACTATTTAACTAACAATTAACAACTCTGACCAGCTAACCACCGAACTAGCTGACTTTCATCACACGCCCTTTTTTTATATTTACACTTGCGAAATAATTTATTTTTTCAAGTGAAAAATTTTATCTTTTTTCTTGCATCATCAGAATACAAAACGAGAAGGTCAAAGAGAGAAGTAGTAAGCTGCCATGGCCGTCCAATACATAGCGGGCGGCCGTTTGAATGAACTCTTGATCGATCACAATAATTGGAATGTGTGCGATACACTTAATTTGTTTTATTATAAACGTTGGTTCACCGTATATATATCTCTCGATTAATTTTATAAACTCTAAAATTAATAAATATATAAAATTTTAATAATTTTAAAAAAACTTAAATTTATAACCACTAAAAATCAAATTCAAACCTAACTAGTTAAACTTCATCTATCCTTTATAAATGTTTGTATTTCGAAGAGAATGACATCCCCATTTTTCACCAACCATTCTTATTATCCAACATGCATAAGACAAGCAGAAACATTCTCTTTATAGCTGGAATTCAAAAAAAAAAAAATCTCCGTTGAAAACATTTTGACCCAATGTGGTCTTCCTTAATTAACACTTCTATCCCAACTGTTGAGATGACAGAAACATTATCTTTGTAGTTGGAATTCAACAAAACTTCTAACTGCCTTTTGGTCACCTTCTCTCTCAACCATAAATCCAGGTTCAGAAGAGATTTGCTCCCTGGCCATATTCAAAGAAACTTTTTCCTCATCACGAACCTCCAAGTGAAATTGTTCACTGTCACCATTAATATCATCCAATCTCTCCCTAAGTGCTTTAACTTTATGAGTTATGACCCATCCGCCAACAATGCACAAACTTGTTCGATCCTGAGAAAAAAAATACGTAGTTCCCTCGATATTTTATTCCCAGTCAGTGGTTGTTTTCACAGAACTTCAGTTGAAAAATCATCCAGCAAATCTTATGCATGATCATATGTTGGTTCTTGCAGCTTCCTGAGCCAGTCGTCTTTGACTTGGTTGCTTTGTTGTGCCTGCTCATCAGCAGCATCGAGCACAGCCTTACTTCTCTTAACTATGCCACTGAGCTTGTCTAGCTGGCCTTTGACACCCCACCATAGAGCAACCTCCTGGGCGGCTAGGGAACCGAGTTTTTTACTGGTGGGTTTAGGGATCAAGGGAACAAAAAAAAGAAGGTGTGAGTAGGTGTTTCAGGTGTTAGTGTCAAATGAGATAAATGGTTTGGATGCTCAAGTTGCTGTGAAGAGCAGGAAACCATGGACTATATACAAATCACATAATCTCCCCAACACTCGGGCCATAAAAGGACCTGCATTTACCCCTTTGAGCTCCAAATCCCTCAACTAGTCTGCACTCAACTAATGCTCCATTCCTTACTTTACCTTAACAACTAATCAACAGAACAGCTATAAACTTTGTTCCTTATTGCTTTATTCTCAATCTCATAGCAGCTATTTACATCTGCATGCATGCATGTACAAAATACTCATACAAACTTGACTATAACTAAGGTACTGCTTATAGCCATATGAAGGGAACTTCCAAAAATGCCCGCACTGCTACAATATGAAGATAAAAAAATACCCAGCCGAACTTGTTAACATGAAGCAAAGATATGCTTTCTGTGTTTGGCATACAGTACTAGTTTGAGCAAATAGCCAACGAATTCAAGATTCATATGAACTATTTCACAATTCTGCATCCGTCAAACATTTAAATCACAAACAATTACTGGATGTTTACTTGTGTATATTAAGTTGTTCGTGACTTCTGCATTCTCCAACATCATGCCATTGAAGCATTCCATGAGCTCAAGATTATAATAATTACTTGCTTATTAAAGAGAGGTTCCTGGTTTTTATAACCTTTGTAGAGCTAATTAGCACACTGGGCAAACTTATTTTTTAAATCAGTATAGTTAAAAAATTAATTTTCACTCTAGAGGTAGTAGCTGTGCATGTATAGTTGTTGCAAAGTTTTATCATTTTACTTTCTTACCGCTACTCCAACAAAGTCGTTGTAGTATAGTGGTGAGTATTCCCGCCTGTCACGCGGGTGACCCGGGTTCGATCCCCGGCAACGGCGCTTTTCTTTTTAATCTTAAACGCCTCTTCTTGATTACTTCTATTAAAGCCTAACGAAGTAATAACCTTCATTATTAACAGTCATCATACGGCTTTTATATATATATATATATATATATAGAAGAATTTATTTTTTTGCTAATTTGTTAACATAGTCTTCTTTTTTTTATTCAAGGGATCTCTCTCATCTATTTTTTTCCTTAAATTTCTTGAAATAATAAATACTTGATAATTATTATTTTTTCATTTTAACACATAATTCCCCCCCTCTCTCTCTATGTGGTAAAGTTTTAAATATGTTTTAAGTGGAAAAAATATTTGAGTTTTAGATAATAACTCGAAAATCCACTTGTCAATCAAAGTTAAATCTTAAAAAAATAATTGACTAATAATCATACATATGATTGTGTGCCCAGGTTGAAGAACACATTGAGCACAATTTACATCTTTGAAAGTCGGAATCCTCAATCCTTCTGCAAGTCAATTGATTAGGGTAAGTAGTTAAAACTAAATCTAATAATTTATTAGTAGAAATCTATGATTTTGGTTTCAGTATTTTTATTTGATGAAAATCTCATGATGTTAACTGGAAAAAAAATTGAATTTATTAACAACCTAGTTATAAGATTTGGTTTGATTTAAAATATCAATTCAATAGCCTCTCAACTCAAAACTTAATTCGGTATATGTAAATAAAAAAAAAATCTAGTATTTTTTATTAAAATAATATTGTTTTCTTATTTTTAACAAATCAAAATTTAAATGAATTTACTGATTTTACAATTTAATTTATTCACTCCACAATTCTATAACTATGAACCAGAATTAAAAATTTGTTTGAATTATATAATTAATTCAAGCACTTTATGGCATCTCTCTCAAAACAGGAAACAAAATTTCTGTAATTAGTTAAATTCAATAACAAACTTTAAAATTTAGACACTCATGTCATGATGATCATAAGCTTGTAACCTTGCTACAATTAGCCGTGAAATTGTTGAATGGCCTTGAGAAACAGAAAAGGTTATCGATATATAATGATAATAAAAGTTATTCTGAAATGAAAATCAACAAAGTCGTTGTAGTATAGTGGTGAGTATTCCCGCCTGTCACGCGGGTGACCCGGGTTCGATCCCCGGCAACGGCGTTTTCAATTTCAATTTTTTAAATTTTAACTTATCTAATTGAATTAAAAGTTAAAACCCCAAAAAAGCCCGCCCACCTATGTCTCTCTCATTTTCCACTTCACTTCCGCCATTCCACTACCTCGCAAACCTCTCCAAAAACGACACCGTCTTAATCACGCGCACACCGTCTTAATCACGCGCACACCGTCAACCGCTTACTTTTCTCCATGGAAACCGACGAGACCGATCGCGTGCTTCCTTTCCAACTTCAATTCGATAAACCGGTCGCTTCTCAGGTTAAAATCGCAGAGTGGAATCCTGAAAAGGATTTACTCGCAATGGTAACTGAAGACTCCAAGATTTTACTCCATCGATTCAATTGGCAGAGGTTATGGACTATCTCCCCTGGTAATTACCTTTATTTACCCTCCAATTACTTTAATTGTAATTTTTAGGGTTTGTTTTGTTAATCTTGTGTAATAGTTCTTCTGCAAGTGTTTTGAAGTTGAATGTTTTTGAATTTTTTTAGGAAGGAACATTACATCATTGTGTTGGCGACCGGATGGTAAAGCGATTGCCGTTGGTCTTGAAGATGGAACCATTTCTTTACATGATGTTGAGGTCAGTTTCATTGTTTACAATATTTGTTGTTATTTTTGGCAAACCTTTTTAAACTTGAATGAGGAGATTGGTTTTTTTTTCCTTCATGTTTTTAGCATGCGTTGTTTGAATGCGAGAATGTATTCTGATTGTTGTGCTGATTAAATAACACTTACGTATAAGTTATGACATTTAACTTTCTGGCTGGTATTTTACTAGTGTTTTTATCATGGTTTCTAATGCTTGGCAATGCATATCGACCAGAATGGCAAATTGTTGAGAAGCTTGAAGTCTCATACCGTTGCAGTTGTGTGTCTTAATTGGGAGGAGGAAGGACAACTTATTAGAGTATGCCGTTTTCTTTCACCTCTCATGAGTTCCACAAGATCGCTCAACAAATTTTTCTGTAGTTTACCATTAAACTTGCTATTTTTCATCTGGCTTAAGCTTTTGATTTCTTCCCCAGGAGCATTTTTTTTTTCTCATTTCCATTGCTTATTTAAATTTGGTTTTCAGGATGACTCTAAAAACTCCTCATCATATGAAGACCGCACTTCCCGTTTCTTTCCTCCTGCTCCTAGGGTCCCCCGGATGCCTGGAGTAGTGTCTGGAGATACTGGCTTCATGGATGACAGTGAAGATTCATATAGAGAGCTGTCAAACTCTTCGTACCAACGCTTTAATATTCTGTGTAGCGGAGATAAAGATGGAAGTATATGCTTTAGCATATTTGGTATATTTCCAATCGGAAAAATTGTGAGTTATACTCATCTATTCTTTAAATAAACATTTGAACTTTGTTGATCATTCATTCTCCTGTTAACCAAGAACCTTTTCAATTGTTTTGGAATTGATTGAGGGCTTATGGAACTGTGACAAACTTATCTCAAGTATGCTTAATATTTTATATAATGGCTCATCGTTTGTCATTTGTGGTCATGAGTAATGGATGTAGGATCTTGTGAAAGCTTGGGCCATTCGATAAGCCTGATTTGATACAAATCAGTTGTCATGATTAAGACTGTTTGCCCATTTCCCTCTTTACATTTCCCCCCTTTTTCTTCTATATCCTTGTTATTACCCTGACTTTAGCTGTTAAAGATTTGGTCGGATGAAAATTCATAGTTGAGTAACTATCATACTAGTATTTGTGCTTCATCTGCTGGTCCAGTATCTGGTTAATATTCTTGTTGGTTAAGCCAGTGAATTACTTTATCACCTATTAAACTGTTTTTTTTTTTCAGTATGATGTCCATTGTCTCAATTTCATCATTTTTATTCTTTTTTTTCTCATGCTGGTAATTTCTGATAAATGTGCAAAATTATATGCAGAATATACACAAGTTTTCAGTTCCAACCCCCTTTATTGATAAGCAGACCCCTCGTCAAATTTTGAATTCTTCCATTTACAAGGTATGCCCATCTTCCATTTTGGACACCCTTTAAGAGTTCAGAATTTTTAGGACTATAATATACATGTTGAGTAATTTTCTATACAAAAGCAAGATGATTTTTCTACATGTTCATTGTCATTAGGTTTCTCTGTCGAAAGACCTCTGTCGTTTGATTGTCATGTGCTCAGGAGAACTTAATGAAAACACAGAATCAAGAGAAAGCCAAATGGTCAAGCAGGGTATGCATAGCTTAGTGCTCGATACTTCTATATTTTGGAAGAGGTAATTTTCATCATAGAACTGGGATTAGTTGTAGGTATAGTTATAAGACTGGCCTGGGGTTCAACACAGCCCAGGGCTCGAGTCGTAGATTGGGGGGTTGTCCTGTGTCAGCCTAACCTTTGACCTTTTTTTTCTTAAAAAAATCCCAAAACGACATCATTTTGGTAAAAAAAAGGGGGGGTTTCCAATGACCTGAACCAGGCCCTAGGTTAGTGGCTCATCGTGTTGACTCGTTGGGCTAGGATAATGATGGTTGCAAGTTGCCTACAAAACTATGCACTTGGGATTTTATCTCCTTTATTCTTGCCCACAATTTCAATCCACTTTCTGGATGCTCATGATTTGGTTTTTTGGCCTGTAATGTTACTTGAAGTTGACAAAAATGTGCTTTGTAGTTAAGTTTCTCACTTTCTTTGTCATTGCAGGAAAAGTGAGCTCCATCAATTGGCTCAACAAGCTTCCAATATTGAGGACTTAACTGAAGTTATCAGGGCGTCTTTATCAGTTATGTGCAAGCAGTGGTCAGATGCCATGCACACATTTCATGAGAAATTTGATTCTCTGTCTACCCTGATTATTGACCATGGTAACTGTGTTCGACAACACAAGATTTCACTCTATTGGTTATAACTCCTGTATTATTAACCCATTCATTGACTTCTAGTTCTTGTATGCAGCACTGGACTCTACTCCACAAGAGGAATTTCTCAGCCTTTTAGGGGGTGCTCGGACCAGTTCAGCAGTACATCAATTTCTAGTTAACTCCCTTGGTGAAGTGGTATGGCCTTAACTAGATTTGTTTATAATTTTTGTTGCCAACAGAGGAGATTGTAATTGTGCTTTTGGCTAATGGTATTTTATATTTAATTTCTTCTTCATTGACAGGGTGTGAAGCGCGTGTTAAAGGTCATTTGTGGGACAGCAAAAGAACTTCAGCGCATTGTCCTTGATCATTTACAGGTCAGGTGCTGTATTTTATCTTTCTTTAAGTGGTTGATCTGGTTCGAGTTTTCTAAAACTTGATTTACTGAGTACCTAAGGTTGGAATATCATATTTGGGTTCATAAGCCCCGGAATCATTCACTGACCTGAGCGTGCAATCTGATTTGCTGAATACATACATGTCAGTGTTCACAGGCAAAAAAAAAAAGGGCAGTACCATGCTTGCAAAAAAGCCATACTTGTATGCTCACAAAAGGCTATAATTGTGCTCTGCTTTGAAGTATCCTCAATCAAGTGGATTGAGGATAAGTAGTTTGGGTTTTTCATGGGCCATTTCATATTGGACGACTTGTCAGCAAGGAAGAAAAATAACTTTGTTGGTTTTATCTTGGATTTTGACTTTCAATATCTTCAAATGCCTTAATCAAAGATGATGACCTGAGCAATTTGGCCATTTTTCAATGAATTTCATCATCTCTGGATTTATGTCTTTTTTGCTGAGGTTATCATTTGACTGCGTTTATTACAAAACTAAAAAAAGTTATGCTTATTAGTTGCCCAGTTTACATGGGGTGACGTGTTTTTTTTATCATCAAATTCCCTGTGCTCTGTCTTTTCCTATCACAAGTTCTGTGATTAGATTTCCATCTGCCTGATATAGTTTTTTCTTTTTGTTGTATTCTTTTATATTAAGGGGCTTGAGTGGAAACTAAAAGATACATATTCATTTCCCAGCCTGCTGCAGAAATTATTGGATTTAGAATGGGAGAGCTAAGAGGCCTTTCCAGATGGCGTGCACGCTACCATGGTATTGGTTTGGATGAGATGCTTATTAACAATGCAACAGAAAAATCTGGTATGATACTAGTGCAGATTGAACGGTTTATGAGGGTCCTTTCATCTGTGGAGCAGCAGGTACTGTAATTGAGGAACTAAAATTACTTGTGAATTTTTTGGTGCTGTTGCTAAATAAGGCAAATTATTTCTCTTCAACTTGGAGAAATAAGGGGTGGCTGTGTCATGAACAGAAGTACTTTTTTGTGAAAACAACTGATAGTGTACTGGGAGGAGAGAGAAAATTTCTCTTTTCATGAATTGTGATATCTTTTTGTTGAAAACTCTAATGGTACACCTTTCCTTTTTTCAGTTTTCAAATTTCTTCAATTGGCTTCTTAAATGTATAAAGCTGCTTATGCAAGAACCCAGTGACCAGCTTCTTCCATACAATAGGTTTGTGTTTGAGGCATTTTCATATTCCAACTGGTAGCTTACATAAATTTTGTACTTAAAATTTCTTTCTGTTCGGCAGTGAACTTGTTGTCATATTCTTGAAGTTCTTATACGATCAGGATCCAGTTAAGCAGTTGCTGGAAGTTGATCATGATATTGAAGTTGACTTGTAAGTTATATATTCAACCATAGTTATTATTCTACTATTTGTTGTCACTGAAAATCTTGCCCTTTTTTTTCCTTTGAGATTCATTTAGGCTAAATGGGTTTACCCACCTTGAACTTTTACTCATTTGAGAACTGGTCCATCAACTTCCAATTTCAGATTTGAACTCCCTGGACTATGTTTTTGTAATCGAATCCTTCTTTAGTTTTTGTAGGATTCCATCCATGAGATAATGGATTTTGCTTATAAAACAACATGTGTCTGATATAAAAAAAATGATATTTTATTCAATAAAAATAGTAAAGTTGCAAAAATACATATGATGAAAGAAAAAAAATATAATTAGGTCAAAAAACAGATTTTTTTCCAGTGGTAATTAAACTTTCACATGCAACAATCCATTATCTCACGTATGGAATCCTACAAAAATTATCAAAAAGGATTTGATTTCAATTGGAAGTCGAGGGACTAATTCTCAAATGAGTTAATGTTTAGGGGAGGTGACATCCATTTAGCCATACACATATTAGGTTATGAACAATCATTTCCAAAGTTTCTTAAAGACATCAATATAATAACTATGAGCTACATATTTGGTACTCTCTCAATTGGAACCAGCTTAGATCACAGTTATGCATGCTCCACTTCAATTATGCATGAATGCAAATGTTGGTGTACTTCTGAGGTCACTTTTTTTAATGTTTGCAAATTTTATTTCAGAGAAACAATGCAGAGAGTTAAGGAATTAGTTCAGTTTGGGGGATTTTCAGATTGTGAATATCTGCAAAGAACATTGGCTAAAGAATTCCAGCAAATGGAGGACAGGTATATGTTTATTTATCCTTATGCTGTCTAGTAGTACATTAAATAGTAAATTATGTTGATGGAGATGTTAACATGGCTCAGCAATACATGGCTCATTGAACTTCAAAGTTTTCTACAAGGAAAGAGAATTCTAGAATATGATGTACTGTCAATGACTGTTGAGGAACATGTCAATGTATTATCAGTTCTCAGACAAATAGAATTGCTATTAGCAGGGTCTAGAATGCATGCACACATTATCTTGAAATTTCTCTATTTTATTAAGTGATTAGCTTATATATGTCTTTGCGGAGTATCATGCTTTACCATTTTTCATGTTATAAATGCCTTATTCATGGCTTCTACAATATTAGCTTCAAGGAAGCTTTCCTGATGCCCTTTACTACCATATCAAGAAAGATGCTATGTGAGGATTTGCTGCCACTGTTTCCTCTTCCATCTTCATCTTCATCAGCATCTGTATCTATGGCAATTCCCATGTCAATATCATACTATGAGGTACATTTTCATCAATGCATGGGGAATTTTCTTCTCTTGTTTTCCATTGAACTTTCTAATCAGACACGCGATAAAATGCATCATTTTCATCAATGCATGACGCATGAGGGATTTTTCCATTCCGAGTAAGTCCCAATTTGTTAAAAGAAATTGAAGTCACATCTTTTGTGCTATATATTTGATTGGCTGCCTTGATTTTAACTTTTTCTTCCCTTCTTTAGGATGCTTCTCAAGCTGTTTCATCTAATCAGACATGTCAACACAGTTTTGTTGACTATGTATGCTTCCAAGTACCTGATGAGCCATTTTCAGATATTGCAAACTGTATAGGCGTAATAAGAGGATTTACGCATGACTTGAGCAGTTCAAAGAATGGTTATACTTCATTGGAAGCTGTACTGTTGTATGTTCCTGCTGGTTACGAGTGTGTGGATCTCTCATTATATAAGGTGAGACCTTAAGACTCCTTGGCGTGCAGTCTTCTTCTTTTCATTGCTGTGGGATATTGTGTAACTTTTTTGGTCTCAACCAGGATAGTCAAATTGTCTTGTTGTTAAATGGGGCATCTGCGTCATCTGAAAGTTCTGGAGATGCTTGTATGATGATTGTGCAAGCTAGCGAGCTTCCATTTATATCTATTTCAAGATTCACCGACTTAAACTTATGGAACTTGTATCAACTGAAGGTACCTTATGCAATTTATTTTAGTCTGCATCTGCTGGATTGAATACAGACATGGAGACAGATTTTTGTACTGTTGCATCTCTTCTGAATTTAGTAGTTGACATGCATTTGGAATTTTCTATTTGTTCAACTTACGCTTAAGTTACTTCGAAATCCCAAAGTAACTAAACTTTGTGGTTTTGACTTGTCTCTGAAATCTGTCTCCTGTTTTGTCTTGTGCTTAAGCTTCTTAGTTCTTAGTGCCCACTTGTTTTAAGATCGTAGTTGCTTCTTCTCATACATTGAATTGAGTCAAGCCTAAATGTTTTTGGCATTGCTTTTCTAGTCTTAAATCGCATCGTATTTATTGTCTCTAAATTTATGCTTTCTTTGGTTACTTTTCATCTTGATTAGCTTAACAGTATTAATTATTTGTAGGAATTCTGTCACTGCTGCACATTTCTTGTCTATGTATTTCCAAATTTCTTTTTTATTGACTTCTCACCTAGAAATGATACAATTAGGATTCTACTGTGCAACTGCAAATGGAGAACGAAAAAGTTCGCAATATTCCTCACTCTGTAATTGCTCCCTTGGCAGTTAGTGGTAAGTGTCCCTCCTCTCAGCTCCATTCCATTGGTTTTTAAAGTACATTAATAGCTGGTAACTTGTTAAGGGTAACATCAGGTGAATTCATCATAGCACTGATAATCTCAATAAAAGACACTTTTGATATATCAAAATATTTAACAATATCGAATAATAATAAATAATGTTATAATCATAAAGTAATAATCATTTAAGCATTTATATATCACAAGGTCATTAAACATGATTGATTTCTCTATCATTTACTTTTCATCTTTTTAACTTCTACAATCATTTTAATCGTTATTTTTAACATTTTAGTTTTTTCTTATTTTCTCAACAACATCACATGATAAATTGACTAGGATAATGATGTTAAATATATTCTTAAAAATAATTACAATTTTTTATATATATAATATCCTTATCACTGTATTATACACATGCCAATCAATTTATTCATATCAAACCAAATATCCATGAACAAAATATATGTATAATACTTTGCTTTCCTTTTTTGAATTTTATGTCAGCTAGAAATCATATTAAGTTAGGATTATAAATATATACATCAATAACTTGGAGGGATTCTAATTGAAAGGTAGGCATGGATACATAATTATTAACTTATTTTGGAAAAGAAACTCGGTCTAATTTATTTAGAAAAAGAAAAGGAATATTTGGCAAATAATTAAATATAGAATGATCAAAAGATATTTAATATGAGCATAATTTGTTTTACATGTGGACAATTAAAAAAATAAATATTAATTTTTCAAATAAATATTATGGCTTATTAGCATTATGAATTAAATGGATGCAGTCTTATATATGTATGTTAGAGAATAATATAAATCATATCTTGAGATCTCACGTAACAGCTTAAGTTATTAGGTTGAGATGATTCTTTGACAAAGTATCAGAGCCTTGATGACCAAGCGATCACGAGTTCGAATCTCACCATCCCCATTTATTTGATAAAAATTAAGCACAACGTAATATGGACCTGTGCAAGTTTCAAGCCCAAAAAGGGCTTTCCTTTTTTAACTCACATAAATAATAGTAGGTTTCTAAAATAGAAATCTCTATGGTTGAAAATGTCATTATTTGGAATAAGTACCTCAAGTATGTGTGTGCACCGAAAAAGAATGATATTTTAATTAATTCACATTATATATGTAATGTATATAAAATATATATATATATATATATATATATATATATATAGCTGGAAGAAATTAGAAAAATAATAAGAGGTGGGAGCGCTCAGAAAAGAATCAGAAAAATTGACTAAGGAGGTTCGAAAATACAAGGAGTGAAAATTTTTACAGTATATACTTGAATGAGGAGAGCCCTGTTGGAAGAGAAAATTTAATTTGAAGAGAAAAGGCCAAAATTGGATGTTTATGGACTCATTTGGATTTTATTGAAGGTTTAATTGAATTTATAAAGGATTTGATTGCAAGAAAAATTGATTTTTAAGTCAATTTAGGCTTTAATTGGAAGAAATTTAAGTTCTGGGGCCAAAATATATTTTTTAGGAATTTATTAGGTCAAATCAGGGGCTTAATTGCATAAATATTGAAGTTTAAGGGCCAATTGGGGACTTAATTGAAGAAATCCGAAACCAATGACCAAATTGGAAAAGGCGCGTAAGTA
>Ga0307517_10009625_pt1 | contig 13671 bp, 9 predicted proteins | sample 23_EM_MG_FD_194515 | JGI IMG/M metagenome (GOLD analysis project Ga0307517, IMG submission 194515) | Populus trichocarpa ectomycorrhiza microbial communities from riparian zone in the Pacific Northwest, United States - 23_EM | ecosystem: Host-associated > Plants > Roots > Unclassified | place...
TGGATAAGTACTATTCTTATTCACTGTATTTTGATGATATAAGCTTATCAATGCTAATGAATTTGTCGCCTACAACATTGCATTAAAATCCCCTTAACACACTGTTTTTCAGGTCGCTGCACTTGGCGCTATTAGTAACATAGTGGTTGATTTTACGACTCGTAAATCCACATTTATACAATGTGGAGGCATAAAACAGCTGGTTCAGCTAACAAAATCAATGGACTCAACTGTAAGGTTTAATGCATTATGGGCTTTGAAGAATATGATGTTTCTGGCAGATGATAGATGTAAAGAAGGGATTTTTTCAGAGCTCACTGGTTCCTTGTTAGCAAGCCTTATATGTGGTAATGATTATAGTTTCTGGTGTTTTAGTACATTCAAGCATGATCCAGTATGACATTTGAATTTGTACTGCAGACCCTGAGCCTTGTGTTCAAGAGCAAGCTTTGGCCCTTGTTCGGAATCTTGTTGATGGATGTATAAAGTCCATTGAGTATGTGTTTGCCGAAGATGGTATTCTATTAGATGCTGTTGGAAGGCAATTACACAACGTTTCAGACGAAGTTGGAATACAGGTTAGAAGTCTCTTATACTTTTCCCTGAGATGTTTTCGGAAACTGTTATTGTATCATTATACTCGTTCATTCCAAAGGTTTCTTCTTGTTCTTTTTAAAATGTCATCACTGCATCTGATTTATCAGAAAATAAAACTGTCACTTGATGTTAAATAGAGGTTCTCTCTCCATATCTTTAGCATTCATTATGGAAAGAAACTTCTCTTAGGACAATCACATTTTAAAACCATTGATTTTCTTGCTCTGTTTGTTGAGGAAGCCTATTTATCATGGTTGTTTCATATTCTAAGGCACATCAAGAATTTTTCATTGAAGGTAGAGGCTGACAAGTTTGGAAATTGCAAGTTTCACATTGAAAATATAGACATGCATATTTAGAAATTAAACAATACAAGCTAGTGTATTGTTGAAGGATGATGAACATGCAGGGACAAGCAACTTGCATTCTACGTGGAATTTGTTATTTATAAGAAAGTCTTGACATCATTAATAAAAACATGGCCTCATGAATATATGCCTTTCCTAATATTAGAAAGAAATCTCGGAGACACCATGGTACATTAGTTATCAAACATTATAAGTAGGTTAATTATCGATCTTTATGATAGTTGGTAACTGTCTTTTATGGTCTGTGGGTATTAATGTGTGAACTCTGGGATGGGGGCAAATCTCATCCAGATGAAGAACTTTTTGCATGTCCATGTGAAAATTGATTGTGGATATGCAAGTAAAGATGCCATTTATTAAGCTGAATAAAATGGGGGCAGGAGCATGATACCAAAATGAAAGTGAGAGCTCAAGAGCGAAAAAATGAGTTTCTAGAAGAAGTTTTGATATTAGCAAGAAACTTCTGACACTGCCTACCAACTCCGTGTTTGATGATTTAATTTGGTCTCTACCTTTTATCTGTCTACTTTTTCAAATGATGAAGAGCATTGGGAAAGGTGACTCTGGAAAATTGATGGTATATTATTTATATACCATTAATATATAATTAAAATTTTTATCATGCAGGGAATGTATCTTCTTGGCAATGTGGCAAGTGGAAATGAGTTTCATAAGGAAGCAGTTATGCGGCAACTTCTTGCACAAGCAGATAATGGAGCCCAATCTTTCGTGATCAAGTTCTTGCAGAGCAGTGATAGCCGGTTACGCACAGCTGCTCTCTGGGTTATAGTAAATCTCACTTTCCCTTCTTGTCCAGGTGCATTTGGTCGGCTTGTACAACTTAAGAATGCTGGCATAATATCTCAAATAAGGAACATGGTTCATGATTCCTGCCTTGATGTGAAGGTCTCTAAACTTGCACTTGGGTTTGGATCGTCCTTTTACTCATTTAAATTGTTTTGATAATATTCTGGTGCTATATTTTACAGCTTCGTGTAAGAACAGTGATCACTCAGTCTATGACTTTTGGCGATGGCCTCGCATGATCATCAGTACATCCCTTGAACCTAGCTCGAAGAGAAGAGATAAATGCAGAATGTCTTTTGGTCTTGACCTTGTTTTGTAAGATATGCCCATCAATTCTTTGGAAGGGTGAAACATTTTATGCTTCAGCAAAGGTTTGTCGTTTTTACACAAGTACACTGTTAAAAATTTGGTTTGGACTCTGATTTAAATTACAGTTAAAACTTCCAGCAAATTAGCTGGACTGGGATCAATTACTCGATTAATATATTATCATATTGGCTTGGATATGCATACTGTATTTTTCCTCCATTCACATTTTCATTTAGTTGGTGAAGACACTAGCATCAACCTTGAGCTGTCATGCTTCATATTAGTTAATTTCTCTTGGTGTTTCCATTTGGAGATGGTCATTGCCGTTCATCCGAGCCATATTTCCCTCTTAAGTTCCGTGTTTTCTTTTGTAGGTGTAATCACATTGCTTCCAGTTTTCCCAGTTAGAGCAGTGTGGTCATTGATTTGCTGGCGGTGCAGCAGATCTCCTTCCATGGTGCCTACATTATGTATTAATTTTTTGTATGTATTCAGTGATCCTTGTTGTAGCATTCGTATCAACGTCTTGATTAAACCACATGACATCTATAGTTCCACGGAGAAATTGTATCAGGTTTCTGATTCTTAGAATTGTTACAATTACATGATACTTCTGCTGCAACATGTTTAGTTTCAAACCTTGCACAGAAAGGATAGTGTATAAACATTTTGGCTGCTGAATAATAAGAATGATGATGCTGTGTTAAGGCGCTAGTTTCCATTGAACGAAAGATATACCTACGCTGACAAACATTACAGCGGACAGAAAAGAAGAATGAAAAATAAGCTTGCATCCCTTCTTCAGCCAATCTTCTCCGTGTTTGTATCATCTGATGGCCATTTCACAGTCTCCATGAGCCGTTCACGCATCAACTCCAAGTTCTCATCAGAGATTTCTTTATATATCTCAGCGTGATCACATTTCTACATCATGATAACAAGGAACTACCTTTTGTTAAGACATTTCTGTGCTTGATTTACATTTTAGAGCAAAGGCAGCTGTTGTTACCTTAACCCATTTCCCATACAAGTGAAGGCGTGTGACCATCACTCTTTCAGCAAGGTCCTGCTTCTCCTGTCAGTAAAAAAGATGGATCCCTTCAAATGTTGTTGTGATTAGCATGCTATTTCTCTCTATCTATCCTCACTAACACATCTTATTCGTTTAAATGACCATGACAAAGTTACACTTGTTTGCTGGGAAAAACTGAGAGAAAACACAAGTATTTTGAATCGAAATTTGGAAAAAACTATTCAAGAAGTTTCGAAGTAATCAAGGAACACATGAAGGCTTATGAAGACTACCTTCCCAAGAGAGCGAATGAAACGCTTGCCATCTCCAGGCTTATTTTGTGCAACAAAACTGCCAGAATATGAAAATAAGCAAACTCAGAAGGAAATAGGAATGCAACAATCGCTACTTGGAATACTCGATAGATAATCCACCATGCACTTAAAGAAAATGTTTATGTTGTCACGCATTCATCTTGCTTTAAGTTTAATGTCAACAGACAACCTGCATCACTTGCATCTGTAGTTAGAAATTCAGGTGCTACCTGTTGACACGAAATGCTTAACTTAAAGGTTGTCTAACTCACATCCGTTCCACTTAAAGATGAACAATTATGCGAAAAGTTGTTGGCTGGAATGGGATAATCACAGAAAAAGAAAGGAAAACAAAGAAGAAAAAAATAAGAAAGTTACAAGGAGAAGCAATAGTTTTGGCCAAAGGAAGACTCCACTTACTTATAAAGCCATGTATATTGTGTTGGGTTCATCTCGTAGAGCTGGTTAAGTACAGTCCTTACTGCTTTGTATGTGAAATAGTTGATTAATTGCTGCAGGAAGGACCATCTTGATCAGCATAAAAAGAAAATTATAAAGCACCGCCATAAATACAGATTTGCTAAAAATCGTTAATTATCTTGAAATTCATGGCCAGATAACTTTTACTATGAAGAAAACAAAAACAACAAATTACAGTATATGTAGATGTTCTGTTCCAAAGAAACAACTTGGATTGATTAAAGGTATACGAGGTATCTAGGAACCACATTTGTATATACCTTCGTTATTTCTTGTATTACCATCACCAATAGTTAAAATTTACATCAAACAATGCGACAGTAACTGTACATATACATCTCATACTTCCAGAAGCGAATCAAAGAAGGAATTCAGATAAGTAATATACTTCATGGAAAATGCATCAGTGTACACCTATGGTTGATATGGGAGATTTAATGATTTGTAGAGTACAGAAGGACCACAAGATTGATCTGTTAATTTCAAAAACCACAATTTGGAAGCCAACATGATCTCTACAAGTTGTATCCTGCTGTTTCTCTATTTTCTGGTGATCTAGTTATCATCTTCCAACTTCCCATAAATTAAAATGAATTAGGAAAAAAAAACAGTTAATAGCCAAGAGTATAGCTTTATGATTCGTGTCATAGCAACTACTAGCAATAGGAAAACGTTTATGACGCGATGGTTAGCTGATAATTTATGTAACCATGGTCTCCAAATTTAACTTGATGAATTTTTTTCACCAGGAGGCTTTAAGACAATGTAACAGAAGCATATTCGGAACATCCACATGAATTCATGATTGTTGATATCTGGATCTCGTCATCCACGGGCCTTAATAGGGGGGAAATGCTAATATGGAGCTAATAATTGCATCAAAGAACAATAACAACTTACCATTTTAACATCCTCAAAACTATCCTCATATTGCCCTCCCAACTCGTTCACAACCACTAGTCCCCGATCCTTTCTCTGTTTCCTTGAGCTCTTACTAACAATTCCTGAAATAGCTTTCGATGAGAGCCTCCAATCATGCCATGAGTCCACAAAAGAACTCCCCAACTCCAATGATCCTGGCCTTGTTAACTGCTTTCTCTTCATTGAACTCCTCTGCAAAACCAAGTCTCCACTACTCTTAAGACCAATATTAGTTGTAGGCAGCGCATCCAGGCACAAACATGGACTGGTGTGTGGGTCCACCACGGATAAAGCTCCCACCATGTCTCTCCACCAAATCTCAGCTTAAAAGACCCTTCAGAAAGAATATATCAATACCCTAATCAAAATAATGGATGAACTTGATTTTTTTTGGGTGTTTTTCAATAAAATAAAAGATACCCAATAACAGAAGTCAAGAAAGTGCAGATGGTATCCAATAAAATGGGAGTTACACGATTGTAGTCAAGGATTCATGAGGTGAAAGAGAATTAGGAGGGTGCTTGAAGAAAGTGAAGTATATTGGAGCAAGGAAAGAGTGAGGAATGTAAAAGGTGGTTGCTTTAGACAAGTCTTAACCAGAGAAAATCTTGAGGTCCAAAATTCTCCAAGCACGGGACTACACATCAAAATCAAAGCATCCTTTCTTGATTTCTAGAGTCTAACCAAAGTACCTGGACAGTTTTTTTCCTCTAATTTGGGAGGAATCTTGTGATTCTTTCTTGGTGTACATGAACGTGTTGAATTCAAAAAAAAAAAAAGGGCTTTGCATGGTTAAACATGTGGAAGCGAATCGCTGGAAATGGAGACCAGCGGGAGAAAAGGAGGATATGGACGCTCACAAATGAGATTCCATTTGGATTTTGTCACGTATATGAGCGCCACAAATGCTTCCTTTTTATTTTTATTTTAAATAAATGAGATTAGAATTTGGATTCTCTCAAGATTCTTGATAAAGAACGATTCTTGTTTGAATTTTAGGTATCCGTGTATAAGAAAATATTTGGGGAGAATCAGGGGTGATTATTTTTTGTTTGGTTTGATTTTTATTAAAAATATAATTAAATTGATTTGAAAAAAAATCAAGCCGATACCGGTTCAAACTAATTAGTTCGGTTTGATTTTTTAGGACAAAACCAGTTCAAATTGATTTGGCTTGGTTTTTTCGGTTTGGCTCGGTTTTTTTCTATTTGTTCTGATTTTTTTTCGGTTTGTTTTTTTGGTTTTAGAATTATAAAACTGAACCAAACTGGTCAGTTTTTTAAAAATTTTAATCGGTTTTTTTTCACGATTCGGTTTTTTCGGTTATTTTTTTTCCGGTTTTTCGGTTTTTTTCTCACCCCTTGTAAGAACCATTAATTTTACATATACTTTTAGCCTCTTTTTTTTTTTCCATGTCAGCTATTAAATTAATACCAATCTTTCACCTAAACTATTTTTTTTTTATCAATTTTACCATTAAATAATTTGGTTTCTTAATTAAATCTTTTTTTCAGAACACTTAATATATATATATATATATATATATATATATATATATATATATATATATATTCCTTTATTGTAGATAAATCTCATGCAATTCTGTTTATCAGAATCAAAATAAATTAAATTGAAGAACAAAATATTAACAAAAATCATAATTTTGTAAAAAAGCAAAAGCGTGCAGTATCTGCAGACAAAACGACGTCGTTAACCGTGTGATATTGGCAACCACCGTCATGCCAGCGTCAGTTGCCCTAGAAGACCACAAAAAAAAACTCCTATCGGGGGCAAGACAGTTTCAGTTTCCAGCAAAGAGGAAAAAAAGGCAACCCAAACAAAGAAGCAACCTCACACCTGCAGGCGAGCAAAACACTTATTCCAAAGAATCGAAAAGGAGATGTTCTATCGAGGGTACGTGCCTGATTCTCCCAGTTAATTCCTTTTTTTCCTCTTTAATCCAAACTCTCTTATACACGATCTCCTTCTTTTTATCTGCTTCGCTAGTTGATTCTTGTATTTGGTTTTTGTTAATTCCTTTCTTTATGCCATTAATTCTTAAATTGTCTGCTTAAATTGCTGTTAATTCTTTATTTATATCAAGAACCCATGTTGATGTTTCTTGTTTTGTTGCTTTGTTCATCTTATCTGGTTATACTTTGTTCTTGTTTGTTTAATTTGATAGTGAGCTCTTAGAAAAGCAACCATTTAGGGAGCAGTAACTGTAGCTATGCGCAATATTTGTGTTAAGGTTTTCATGTTAATCTCTAATTTTAGAAACTTTTTCAGAAACTATTGAGTCTGTATATATGATTGGATGGCTCATTGCCATTCCACTGATACGCTTCATTGGAATGAGGAAAGAATATGACTTAGCTCAACTTGACAGAACACCTGCAGGGCACCTACAGTCTGTTATGGTGCCACAAACCAGCCACGAGATTTTTACCTGCCTTAAGAAACTAAAAGAAGGCAGAGGGGGTGGGGGGATAACAAGAGGTTTATGCAAAAGAATCTCAACGTACACACGGGGGATGACCAAGCCCTCCTTGATTAAATGATGAATCAAATACGAAACATGACAATCACATCTTTCTTCCCGTTCAAGATACATTAATGTGTAGGCGTTATCCCTATAGCTTCCTTGGTGAAACAAGAAGAAGAAGAAGAAGAAGATATTCCTCTGGCAGTAAAGTGAATGATATTCTATGTGTGCTTATAGATCAATTTTTTTTGCTGACTATATTGTATACATTTTTATAATGCCATGTAGTTATCAATGGTAGTTTCTATGGAATTCTTGTGTTGATTCAAGGTTCTGGGGTGCTGATTTTATGTCCCGCCTTAGAATTTTTGTTTTTATTTTTTCTTAATTGATAAAAGAATACCAACCTTTAAAGAACAAAAGTATAAATTTGTGGTTATATTCGTGAATGCAGTTAATACTTGGTTTTGCATAATTCTGTGCATAAAGTATTGAGGAACATCTCATGTGATCTGCCGCTTTGATGATTTTTAAATTGAAGCAGATATCCTGATGGACGTGAAATGGGTGCAAAACGTCAGCGAATAGCTGACAAGGGTCCTTCATTCTATGCGAACTCCCCTGGTTCAAGTTTTATGTACAATGCACCTCCCAATGGATATGCGAGCCAGCCACCTCATTTCCCTGTTGTCCGCCTCCGTGGTCTTCCTTTTGATTGCACAGAAACTGACGTGGCTGAGTTCTTCCATGGTCTGGACATAGTTGATGTTCTTTTTGTTCACAAGGGTGGCAAGTTCAGTGGTGAAGCTTTTTGTGTTTTGGGGTATCCTCTTCAAGTTGATTTTGCACTTCAAAAGAACAGGCAGAACATGGGCAGGAGATATGTTGAGGTTTTCCGAAGTAAGAGGCAGGATTATTACAAGACAATAGCGAATGAAGTGTCAGAATCTCGTGGCTCACCACGACGAAATATCCCTAGGGCTAAATCATATGACGAGGGAAAGGACTCAGCTGAACATACAGGAGTATTACGATTGAGGGGACTGCCATTTTCAGCTAGCAAGGACGACATAATGGAATTCTTCAAAGATTTTGTTTTATCAGAGGATTCGATCCATATTACAATGAATTCAGAGGGTAGGCCAACAGGGGAAGCCTTTGTGGAGTTTGCAAATGCTGAAGATTCTAAAGCAGCGATGGCCAAGGATAGGATGACTCTTGGGAGTCGTTATATAGAGCTGTTTCCCTCATCTGTGGAGGAGTCGGATGAAGCAGTTTCAAGAGGCCGATGACCTGTTCTTATTGTACGTTTGCTTATATCTGGTATTTTGTACTAGAAATCTTTAACCTTGTCTTGTTGTTTGAAATTTTGCTTTACTAGTCTTTCCCTCGTAAGTTTGTTGTTTTGAGCTGTTTAGGATTCCACTTATGAATCTATGCATATCTAGTCAGATTGTTATTCTAATTTTGTTCATTGGTCTAGCATGTAACTTCATTGGTTTATAAAAGTTTTTGATATCACCTTTGAAGACTAGTTTAAACTTTAAAGGAGGATTACTAGGAAACTAGAGGTGCTATTTTGAAGGACTGATGCCTATTCTTCCCAAATGTGACTGGCAATTCCCAAAACTGTGCAGATTATGGAATTTGTTCGAAGATGGCTATATCAATTCCATTATACATATACGCATTTCAGTGCCGTGATTCTTGGAACAAAATTCCTTTTTTCTTATTGCCTGACTTATAGTGGTGAAGAAAGACACATATCATCGTCACTGGAGAATTCATCTGTTGCTTAAGACACATATCATCGTCACTGGAGAATTCTTCTGTTGCTTTTACTGTCATCATTGTTGCATGTCTTAATTAATTTATGTGTTTCTTGTTACAATCTCTTTAACAAAATTGTATTTGCATGACAAAATAATTATATTTATATCTTGTTTTGTTTGGTTAATGTAAACAAAACAAAATAAAATATAAAAATATCTATTTTACTTTTAATATGTATTAATATTTAATTTTCATATTGAATTTTGAAATTGATAATAATGTAATAATTCTAGGTATAAAACTTGGATTGACATGACATGACGATCCGGTAACTCAGGTTGACTCGTGACTTAGATCTTGTCTTGGGTTGAGTTTTAAAACAATAATAATAATAATTATTATTATTTTTATATGTTTTAATTAGATAATTTTGAAATTATAAGTTTTATATTCGAATATTTTAGGGATAAAAATTATAAATATTATATCTAGAAACATGGATTTTTGTGCCTGCTACGTTATAACAATTTCTCACGTATTTTATGACGTTGGTTTGTGTTTTCAAAATGACCCGGAATTTCTACACGCATAATACCGACTACTTTGGACTGCCTGGACCTCCTAGGATCGAGATATACTTCTTTTGTTCTGTGACAGCACTCTAAATTTTTTTTCTTCCAACTGTACGAACTTACATCAGTTACTTTCATTTAATTGTGAGCCCCCTGATTAGATTTTAGCACGAACCCTTTTGACTCGTGTGAGCGAAGAACTGGAGAGAATAAAATGTATATGCACAAACACAGAGGCACCACTTTTGGCTGAGCGATTCGCGGCAATAATCTTAGCTGCTTTTGAGAGGATATGAAGGACAAATTAAGCAAGGTTTGGATCTCTAATCTAAAAGGGTACTTTCTTGATGCTAAACCGAGTGATGTCCCTGACAATGAAGCTCCAAAAGATTCGTGTATTGAAGCTTGGGCAACCAGGCGAGAATGCTATGCAGAGAAGATGGCAGATATGTGGAAACAAGCTCCCTGTCCTGGCCATTTTCATCATATTCTTAGCGTCTAGGAAACTACTAGAGCCAGTTTCATATTTTCAGGGTTCAATCTCAATATAAAACCAAGCACTCACTTGTTTTAAACTAATGCATGAGCTCCATGATTCGTATCTTCTCCCCCTTGTTTAATCGATCTGTCCATAACTTGAATGTTGATAGAATTGAGTCTTCAGATCCTTTAGAACAGTACGAAACTAAGACGCTGGTTATTGAAAAACCTTAGGAATTGGAGGTGAGAATCATATCTAGATACAGAGCTGTGATTGTTGGGAGCTAATGATGGATAATTATGAGAATTTAGCTAGTCGATTGTCCTTGTTTTCATCAGATTCTCACTGTCCTATTTCTTATGAGAAAACTTGTATTTTCACTGCCAGGACTATTTTCTACAATTACATTGAGAAGCACAATTCTGCTTGTCCATTTCACTAGTTTAACGTGGATGTCCGGGTCAGCTTGCGCGCACCTCGACTAATCCCACGGGCCCTGAAGTTAACGACCATGTAAGCCTCCAATGATCATCATATGAGCAACCACATGGCTCGAACCTGAGACCACAGAAGGAGCAAACCTCTTGATCCCAAGCTCTTACCACTGCCCATATTACTCAGCCTGATTCTGCGTTTTGTATTCATGTGCCGTCGGCTAGTAATCAGGACAGAAAGCAGAAACAATAACATGCAGACTGACATAGGGTTCTATTAAATAACTAGTTGTGTTCGTGCATCTGTATATACAAACAGAGATTTAAGATAAGTTCAAGCATAATTTGTTTCGTTCTAGTACCAACAAAAAAAAAAAAGGGTAAATTGTTTGGTTCAATAAACAATAATGGCATGAAGTTTCGAAAATGGAAACCCTCTTTTAGGATCCCATGAAGACGGTCTGAAAATGTTTTTAAAGCAAGGCGCCAAAAAAAGAGAGAATCAGTGGATATAAAAAAGGTCTAACCCGGACCATTGACTAATTTGTTTTTATGTTATAGTTTTTTTAAAAAAGTATTTTTTGTATAATTTTTTTATTTTTTAAAATTTATTTTTTATAACAGTAAATTAAAATGATTCAAAAATATTAAAATAATAATTTTAAATAAAAAAATCAAATTTTAAATAAATAACATTTTAACCGCAATTTCAAACACCCTTTTAATTAAGGTCTTGTTATGCTAGAGCTGTCACGCCCAATGGTTGCATCGTCTATAATGTTAAAAATTTATTGAAGCTGAGAGGTATACAGTAGGAGTAGGTAAAGTGTATGTAAATAAACTAAACTCAGGATTGACATTAACTCCTCCATACTTAGGGGTGTTTGGAAGTATAGTAACATTTATTTTTTAATTTAAAATAAATTAAAATAATATTTTTTTATTTTTAAAAAATATTTTTCACATAAACACATTAAAATAATCTAAAATTATCAAAAACATATTAATTCAAAAAAAATTAAAATTTTTTAATAAGTAATGTCAACCACTGCGACGTAAGCAGTCCTGCCCTTGATGTTCCTGTAGGTGTGCAAACCTAGGATGCCAAAAAAAATTCAACAATTGAAGGCTGGAGAGTCTGTCAAACTATTTAATTATGAATGTGAACGTAGAAGCTCCTTTTTGTATTTGAAATGTGACTACGCAAGCCTGACATCGCCTAAGACCAGAGAAATAATAAATAGAAAAACCAATTATTTTTTTTATTGGGATGCAAGCAATTATTGCATGGAAGCACTACATTAAAATATGTATAAAATATGCTACACATTAAATGGCTTGTAAACGATGAAATCTTATTGAATTTTCTTGGGTTTATCATAAATGTACATATTCCAAAGTCTTGCAAAAGGAAGGAGTCCTTAAATCAGTACCGATCTTGCCCCCCTAAAAAATAAAAATAAAAATCAATCTTACACGTAAAAGATTATATCAAAACTATAGAGTATAATATTTAAGTCTTAACACTAAAGTTTTTTAAAAAAGAAATTAAATATCCTTTTGTGATAAAAAAAAAATTAAATTTAAAACAGATCTTAATCACCTGCCAAGTGTTTGGGGTGATGGGCAAGCCTGCCCAAATCCCTAGACCCGTGAGATTTTGAAATTAGTACACTCCCTCAATCTCAAAACTCGGGCAACGGGCAGGATGACCGAACCCTAATCACACTTGCAGAGAGAATATAAATCCTTGATTGCTTCAAAGGGTTTTAAACCCCTCGCTCCCTCGCTCGTCCTCTCCCTGCAGTCTCTCTAGGGTTTTGACATGTGCTTTTAATTAGTCTTACACGCTCAATATTGAGCTACTATTTTTCCTTTTGTGGCTAGGTTTCTCAACATAGAGTAAGTCCCTGGCGTTTCATTGCGTAAAGGTTAGTGTTTTTCTTTTCATTAATTACAGTTTGAATAAGTTTAGATATTCATATCTTTCCAAGAGTTGAAGCGGTACCTGTTCTAGGCTTGTCTGATCATTGAAACTAGGTTGAGAAATCTAAATCGCCATTTGGGTTTTGAAGGATTGAGCAAGGCAGTAGTAGTCATCTCCGTATCTAGGTGGGGTTTTTATGAATCCTGTAGAAGTAGCAGTAGTTGTCGTGATCTTGAAAAGGTTGTTTCAAAAGAGATGGTAATGCACTCGGCTTTTTATCACTTTTCAGTCAAATTTAGTTTGCTTTAAAGTGCCACCACTTGAATAGGTTAATTTTCTAGCACTCATATTTTGTGTCCAGGGCTTTCACCTATAACGGGCAAGTAAAGTTTTTCTTAGTTCTATTCTTGCCAGTTTTAGTATATCGATCTGTCTTTGTACTTCAACCACATATATATCCCTATCAGTTTGCCACGCACATCTAGATCGTAGACACCACAGTTCCTCTTCTCCACTCAAATATGGCTCCGACTGGTAGAAAAAGAGCAAGAGCAAGAACAAGAACAAGAACAACGAGAAAAACCCAGTACAAAAGAGCGGCTGTGAAGCCGAAGAGCATTAAAGGGGCATCAACAATTGATCAGGATTTTCCTTCTAACTCTTCCACGAGCTGCGATGACTGCTCAAGGATCGATGGCTTAGATGTCGAGGGTGTTGATATCTCCACGAGTGCATGCTCTACTCCAAAAGCTGAGAGATTTCGGATACCAGAGATTCAAACATGCCCACCAGCGCCGAGGAAGCAAAGGATGATATCGATTTGCTCTTTGCAGAGGAGACCAATTGCTTTCTTTGCTCCTCCAGATTTAGAGCTCTTCTTCTTCTATGCACTTCAAGTCTGAAAAGTTTGTTCATATCGTATGATCAAGAGATCATTTGAATAATTTTAAGAGGTGATCCCTAGTGTTTATTACTTTCATTTAGTCACAGATAGCCTGTTCTTTTCAATTTTATGGTTGAAGTATAGTGTGATAGTTTGTCAATTAGCTTTACCTTCATCTTGTTTGCTTGCTAATTTTAGCTTGGGTTTTGTATCAGTAGGGTATACTAATACGCTAAATTTAGCTGGGGTTGTCCAACTAAATTTAGTCTTTACTGTCTCTTCAGTTTTTCTTAGGTGTGTTGCTGACT
>Ga0307517_10009626_pt1 | contig 13670 bp, 16 predicted proteins | sample 23_EM_MG_FD_194515 | JGI IMG/M metagenome (GOLD analysis project Ga0307517, IMG submission 194515) | Populus trichocarpa ectomycorrhiza microbial communities from riparian zone in the Pacific Northwest, United States - 23_EM | ecosystem: Host-associated > Plants > Roots > Unclassified | place...
GCGCCAGGTTGCGTCAGGACGCAAGGAACGTTGCCAGGTAGCATCTGGAAGCGTGGGATGTGGCGGGGCGTTGCAACGCAAGTCAGGACGCACAGGACGCATGGGACGCAGGAGATGCGTCGCTTGCATCAGGACGCAACGCCGACGGATCAGACGCAGGGTCCGTTTTTGCTGATGAGCGTGATCACTCATGCCTGTTGTAGCCCCTGTAATATTCACCAAATATCACACAAGGAATCGGAGTCCCATGAGGCTTACGGAAATTGGCCATCTTCTAGATTAGATCATTTTAGACTCATTCGGATTAGCAAACAATGCCGACCTCAGTTAAAAAGAAACAACTTACCCGCCCTGATAGCAAAGGAACCAATCATTGATGACTAGTTATTCGACTCTTCGTACACAGAGTATAGCATGCGCAATATTGGGCCTACACAGTGCTGTCAGAGTGTTGGTTGTGGTATGCAGATACAGAGATATCCATTGTCTGAGCTTTGCTAGGCTCTGGACACCAGTGACCAGAGGTGACTCAATTTACTCTAAAATATGATATAAGTTAACCATTAAGTGTAACATACATCTTCAATTGCAGGCGTTGTAGACTGATCTGAGTTGGCACAGCCTACGTGGGACCCGGCATCGGTCGAACTTGTGCTAACTTCTTCGGTCCGGATAATGGAGTTTGAAACCAAATGTGGCCAATTCTCTAGTCCAACATGATGTCATGTGACGTGGACAGAATGATCAGCTCATGCCCAATTACGCAATGTGGGCTACCGCGGGCTTCCGCCCTTCGGCTATCTAATGACCGCAGGATTTCATCTGGGTGAATTGGGGATATGCCAGGCTAGGCACGTGAATTGAGCTCTGGGGGCTAATTCGAGAGAATTTCAGATGTAAATCTATTTTGGGGAATTTGTAGTTCAGGAGATCTTGTCCGTTCGGGTTAACTAATCCTCTTGTTAGAATTCTAACTATTGGCAGTCGTGATTGTTAATATCGCGTGATATACGATAAGAAACTAACACTCAATCATTCTTGCCGCTACCCAGGCTCATAGATGATACATATTATCCTCAGGCAAGTATCACTCGTTCTCCTCATTGAGCTTACCCTCCTTACTCCCGCCATCATTACCCTTATATTCTCTATCATTAGAGTCCATAATCTCAACCGCTAACTCCAACAACCGCTACCGGTTTAGAGTTCGTTACAGGGCTGACTAGGGCCCAAAAAGGGCAGGCCACTGGCCCGTTTCCGCCCCGCCCCTGGCCCCGTAATGAACACTCTACCTCTTGGATTAGATAAAGTCTCCTACCTTCAGTGGTGAAGAAGCTGGCTTCCGCATGGTATCACTGCTCCTACTTACAGTGCACCCAGCCGTGACAAAGGCAACAACGAGTGATACTATTATAGTGAATCCGTCCCTGGACCGCCATCCTTGGAACATACTCAGAGGACCAGCCTTTGGCTTTGCCTATTCTACCTCGATGAACGCATTCTGGCTGCCATACGCCTCCCCTGTTCTTGTAGAATAGTATGCGGTGGAATGGTGGTAGAAGAGAATTGCTGTATAGGATGTTGAGATGCAGGTGGTAACATGAATCTTCTATTGGTAGGTAGCTAAGGGCACGAGATCGGGTGTGAAGTTTGAAGATCGAAATGGTCTACACGGATTTATTGAGAATGAAGAGATTAACTGTTGATTACTCCCTTTCATGTCCACTGGTGCCAGAACACACGGCACATCCAAATTGCAGCTTGCTTGCTGATTTGAGAATTTGCAATAGGAGTTGTGGCTCTGCTGCTACTTCACTAGAGTAATACCAGTGCTATGAACTAGGAGTTCATGAACAAAATAAAAAAAGAATTCCTTCAGAAGATACCGATTAACCTAGTTGGAGTAGGTCTCCCAGGCAGACTGAAACAAATGTGCGTAAGGTCAGGGCTTCCAGCCCTGATGCTATTCTTGGTGGGTGAAAGCTGCCGCTAAATTCCATTACGTGGCAGACAGGCCCTCGCAAAACGCCCGCCTGTAGCCCTTGTCCCCTCCCACCCGTAGTCAACTGCCTGGGGCAGTGTGTCCTTTTTGGTCTTTCATAAACCTGTCTCTGGTCCGGCCCTCGCCTCACTGATGCCCCTGACGGAACTTGGTTACAAATAGGTAGTAACAAAAGGAGCTATTGAGCATATGAGTGTGAGTGAGCTACAGACAGGGGCAGGGTGGTCATTATGCGAAAATAGGCCCTCCAGACTGATGTACATCAGCCCAAACAGGGCCTGCGTCCGATACAGTTGTGTTGCATCCTGAATCTCCAAGCGTTGGCTCGGCCTCCTGTGCCTCCTGTGCCTCCTGTACCCATGCGCAATATCTGGTTTTGTATAGTCCATCCTGAGACACTTCCATACCCTGTTTTCAGTGCGGACACATTGAACTAAGCAACCCTGCCTCTCATGTATCCTGACAAACCACAACACTATCGTACATCAGTATTCACCACTACTTCTGATTCGCCCTCCCGCCCCCCCGTCCCCCAGCCCGGATGTGAGCAAAGACAATTTCTTGGCACAGACAATATACCTAGTGCTGTCGCCTGCTGAGAAAGCCATCATACCCGTAAGCTTGAATTTGTGCTAAAGACCCCAAGGCACACTGGTACTAGCATTCACAGTTCTATTGTCAGAACATTATCTTTGAATAATCGAAAATGCCAGCTCACTCTAGCCTGAAAGCGAGTGATAGCCAGAATACTCTCAAGTCTAGCATAGTGCCTGCTGGTTTCTCGGCACTTACCCTCAAACTGGACCTGACTTGACACACCCTTTTCCTCCTAAGAAACAACATTCATACAACGCGGGCACAGCTGCAACACCCCACCACCACCAGACAATGAATACTGAATCCGACACCAGGAGGGTCCAGGGCTCAATGCCAGCTATTTAGCGGTATCAGATTCATCCCCAGAGGGATATTATTCAGAAGGTTACAGGACTGAACTCTTGAATGGGGTAGGGTACTCGTAATCTCGGAACTCGATGGCCGATTCCTCCACAGCCACTGCTCCGATTCTAGATCTGATTACAGGAGGTTGTTGGGCTCGACGCCATCTATGCGGCGGAATAACGTGAGTCACTGTCGGATCTGAGCCCATTAAATCACTAACCATTATGCGGGTTGTCTTTCCAGGTACCCTGGGGGTCCCAAAGCTTGATGACAGATTCCGCCAGGATTGGAGGCTGATACTCGATGTGAGGGGAGGTGATTGCCGGGCTCGGTGCCAACTTCACAATGATGTAAGGTCCATCCATCTGGGAATATTATTCATGAAGTTACATGTCTGAATGGATTGCTGCCGATCTCAGAACCCCATGAGACATTCCTTAACAACCACAGCTCCAATCCTCCATCAGATTGGGGGAGATTGTTGGGCTTGGCACCAGCTATGCAGTGGTATAAAGGATATCTCGGTCAGATCAGAGCACATGAGATCGCAGCCTATTATGCGGGTTGTCTTTATAGGTCCTACTCCCCGGGCGGTCACAGCACTTGATGCGAGATTCCACCGCAACCACTAGTCTGGTCCGGGATTCGCTCCCGGGTGATTTTTGGGCCCGGCGCCAGCTATGCAGTGGTACAAATGACCTTTCTGTCGAAGGAGAACACATGAAACCGCTGACTATTATAAGGGTTGTCTCTTTAGGTAATAGTATCATAACCCTCCCAGAACTCGATAACAGATTCCTCAACAGAAATGTCTCCGATCTGGGATCTGAGGGAGGGAGATTGTGGGGCTCGACAACAGCTACACAGAGGTATACGGTAGGTCTTGAGGCAACAATTCACCATGGAGCTATAGGGTTTGAGGAAGGGGTGTGGGTTAGGGTGGAGATGCCGCACTTAGGATCATGTTGGATGTCGATTAGCATGTTTATTAGAAAAAGTAGAAGCTTTCTGCTAGTATATTTAATAGTTTGACAGAATGAAATGCATTGTAACCCGGGTGACTAAGGTCTGAAAAACATAAAGGGAGGACACTGCCCTTATCTCGGGTTGATGTCGTCTGGTCTCAGATCGTCTCCTGAGTGTTAGGTGCTGCATCCAGTGTATTCAGACGATTAGGTGCTCCGTCTTGTGCGTCCCGAGGATCAGACGCTGTGTCAGGCTGCGTCAGGGGCATTGTGTTGTCGGGTAGTTACGTTATGATTCGGAATGTGTGTTCCAGCATCAGGTTCGTCAGTGGCAAACAACATTCAGAATGCAGTGTAATATTTTTTCTGATGTATGGGCAGGGTCTGTCATGTGATAACCCACCACGCCCCACCCTGTAATGAACACTAACAGCAGCTCAGGCTTAACCATGAGATATAATGTGAAAATCTAGGATCCCAATAGTAATGCAAGAGGCAACCATTAATGTAAAACAAACAGAGAAGAACAACAATGATCCACCTAAGGTTTAAAAAGCAATCTACCAAAGCTAGAAGAGAAAACATATACCAAACAAGAAAGAGTTGGAAACGAGAAAGAATGATATGCGAAGAGGATGCGAGCAGGTCCAACTAGGAGACACTGTAAACGTAGAACAGCTAGTGGCAAACAAGAATAGTCTACAATACGCCAAGAGGAACCCCGATGAGCAAGAAAGTGTCCATAAACTTCATTCAGTTAGGGCAACCTGGTACTGCAACAGCTGGCCAATTCAAACAAAGAGGAGCGAGAAATAATACAAGGATAAACCACAACACTCTAAAAGCTAAACTCCAAATGACAAAGAGCAAAAGAAAACACCTGCAGGATCTACCTAGTCTGGCAGGTCTAACCTAAGTGTATTGAGCAAGGCAAGGAGCTCAGAGGTAGGTGGCTAATCTAAAACAGAAATAGTGGGGCCATACCGACAATAACAGGAACTACAGAAACTATAATGAAAACACCAAAAGAAAAGGTTGTAGGGTGCATCCTGGCCTAGTACATGTAAATTATAAAAAATCGACGTGGACTCTTGGATAGATAGATATTAGCCACAGTGGTTGGGGCAGGTGAGATTGGTTGGCAGTGCTGGTAGGTCAGGAGAAAAACAGACTTGAGCAGACTCACAACCCCCAGGTTTGCTGGGACTGTGGCAGACCTGGCCAACAGAATCGATTCAACACCGAGTACTTATAATCGGCACTTACCACGTAAAAGGTAAGAACTCAAGTCTAGTGTGGAGTAAGTGAGGACTCTTAAATCTTGGAGGACTTTGTCTCCTGTCGCAATATCCACAAACAGAGTGCCAGTTCTCGGACCCCGCGTGGGGGAATGGCTTCTGCCGTGGATATCGACTTGAATCCGGAATGTGTTTCCCAGCTGCTGGCCTCTAAGTTGAGGATTAGAAGATGTTGGGCTGAGCTTACCTAGTCTTCCAGCTCAGAGAGTCCAGACCAGAGTTGTACACAAGAGAAGCGGACTTCCGCCCTTCAAGGCACACTGCGTCACGAGCTGGCGCTAGTCACTTAGTATCTGGTCTCTTAGGTGCTGGGATACAGTTCCACAAGCGGACTCCAGTCCCTTCGTAGCGCCAGCCAGCTCACGCAGGGGTCCACAAGCCAATTTGACTAAAGACGCCAGCGTCTTGGCGGGTTCTTGGCGGGTTCTTGGGGGCTCATTCTAGCCACTGAACAATACTAGTGCAGAGTGAGAATAGTCACCTAGATTAAGACTAAACCTAGACCTACTGTTTGGCAGCCTAGGCCTGTTTGTGAGTTCCCTGCTCTGATTATGGTACTCATCCACTCTGTCTGGTTCAACCTCAATACTGGCATCGATTGGCTTCACCTGGCTGGCCCCCACCCTGTGGGGTTCTGGACATCCATCCCAACCTTATTCCTGATCATCCTCATGCAGGAGACCCCGCTTGCATTTACAACTGTTATTGGCTGGTGTCAGGGATGCTTTCTTCAGATCTGTCTCCCATTCTCATTGCCCACCAAACCTCAAACCACAAGTGCCAAAGTCAGCACGTGTGAGAGAAGCCAGCATACCGAAAGCGCTGGGCTTTCCGTCACGAAAGCCCACCCAATTAATCCGCTGGGTTTGTTAAAACAATTTTGGGCAATTACCACTCCAGGTGGTTATTGATCAGAAGGTTTGCTTTTCCGCCCCAGTGGATGACTCTGCCTGGTGGTACTCTGAGCTCTGCCCATCATTGCTACCGGGGGACCTGTCATCCAAGGGCGGGGTAGAGGTCCCAGGCTATCACGTGGGGTCAAATTGATCGCACTGGGAAGCAGAGTTCTATCTTGTGTATCGAATCTTTGATGGCAACACAAGAGCTGATGGCTTTGTCCGCTTGCTGGATTCAATGACACTCATATGCGCACAAGACTAATATTTGTGATTTAGGTTAGTTCAGCAAGCCAAAGTGGCAACTCTGGATCGTCCTGCATCACACATGTCTCATGTCTTTTCAGACTAATAAGCATATGAACACTAACTACAGGTGCAACCATTCTGTCAATGCCGGCCCGGAGGTTTGGAAAGGTGTGCTCAGTTAGCTCCATGCACTAAGAATTTCCCCACCTTTGCCACTAGATCTCATGTATCGTGACAGGTGAAGGTCTGCTTGGGCCTAGTAAGGATACCATATCTATCCCGAGATGGACTAACCGCAGACCGGCGAGATGTGCAGGAGGTGTCTCAGCCTATATTGTTCTACTTTAATGTGGACCCTTGGGTGTACGGATGACATTTCTAGCGGCGCTAAGGCCTTCGACCGCAACGGCTGCAACCCGTATGCTGAGCAGGTCTATGAAGATTCACTAATGTGTTTTTGCTATTTCCTTTAGCCGAAGGTGGAGTTATTCTGTAAAACATTCGCCACTGCCGATATTAGCCTGCCAGTCCTGACCTCCAGGTAAGAGGCATCTGCGTAAGAGCTTCTGCCTGGATAGTTGCCCATTGTGCAGCCATACTCTGCTTATACCCTGGGATCCCGTCCAGCTCCGTCATTCATGTTATAGCATTTTGCGAGGCTCTATTCTCCACACTATAGGTTCGTAGGTAGTGGAAGCCACAAATGTCCTTCAACAAGGTAACATCGCCAGTGTTTTTCTATGACGCCATTTATCCAAAAGGGAGAGCAACCATGGCAGCTCCAATTGTAAAGGTGAGGGGTGTGAGGGGTGGTAGACAGGTCAGTAATACAATATTGTTTTTGGTGTTTTACCGGGTCCCTGAGCAGATGCAGGATGGCTGGTAGTAGATGCTGGTTCGTTGCAGCATGAAGTCTAATGGATGAACCGAAAATGAAAATACAGCGTGCGTGGGGGACTGTAAAGGGACATCTGCAGATGGTAATGGCCCAGAGAAGGCTATTGGCATGACAGACACACATATGTAATCATAAATAAGATGAGGATGCACTACTGAGACTATGGGCGAGTTAGAAGTTGTGCCGATCTATAAAGGCCATATTAGGATTGGCTGGCGGATCGACGACGTAGTTGTAATTGGTGAAAGGATTGTGGCAGGAAGATGGTAGTTGGAGAAGAGAGTACCTATATAGGCTGCACAAGGACGGTTATAGTAGGGTTAGCAGGATTGTACCCTATACAAAGTCGAATATCTTGGAAAATGTCATGACCTACCCATAATGACAATAGGCATCACATAACGCTTTTTGCGGCAATGGAGCCACCTGGGAGCAGGGACCAATGAGCCAAGCCACTCCCATACTTGCCATACAAAGCAGCTTTCACATGTTATTGATGTTAAACCAGTAATGACAGTTGGCAGCTTGAATGTCTGGACTCATTCGTCATCCGACGAAACAAATTTGATATTTTCCAGCTTTACCTTGCAAGAAACCTACCTCTGATGTTGAAAGAATGTGTCCACTACAGCTGCTGTGCCCATCTAGTCACCCATCCGCCAGACCATGGGAAAGAGAGACAGCACCCACGATGACCACAAAGGCAAGAAACTGTTCATATTGCAGGTGAGGTTATCATCATCCAGCTGCTTATAAAAAGACCTTCAGGTAATGCATCTGGATAGTTTTTGATCCCTTTCCACCTTTGCGGGGACAGCTTCTTTGGCACCTAGCTTTGTTTCTTGTAAACATGACAATCGTCACCACTAAGACTGTGAATCTGATGGTAGGCTTGAGATCCCATATTTACATACAACAAGTGGTGAGACAAATTATATGCAGTATGCTTCAGAAATGGAAAACATTTCCCACTGAGGAGGCCACATGCGTGCTTGTGTCAATTAAGTATTTCCAGTGTCGGCACACATGGGACCCAAGTTGCTGGCTATATAGAGGTCAACAACTTGAATGCCCTGAGTGCTGACCTATTGCGCCCTTCCACAACTGAAGAAAACTTTTGTTTGGCGAGCGGGTTGGTCTGAAGCATGGTAGCTAAGTCCCAGATTGACGGGTCGTTTGCGGAAGGTTTAGGGAGTACCAATAGTACCTAATTCAGGGCTACCTATACCCTGTAACCAGAGTTCATTACGGGGCGGAGGGGGCCCCAGAAAAAGTGGGCCCCTGGTCCGGTTACCCGCCCTGCCCCGCCCAACGGCCTGGGGTGGGGTGTCTGTTTCGGTATTCTCTGCCCATGTGGCCGCTCAGGCCCCCGCCCCACCCATACCCCGGACGAGTCCCCGTCAAAAATGTGTGGTAACCAACGGCGCCCTGTCCACGCTGTCGTTAAACCCTTTCTTCTGTGAGTTGAGATTCTATTCCTTACTGACCCCTCCTACATGTAGCAGGAGCGGATGTCTTTTATACTACAAACCAGCAGTCATAACAAAGAGTACCCGTGTCCTCTCCTCGGCTTCTCTAACCACAGTTGCAGCCCCTCTCATACATGATCCGCACTGTTGCTCCATTGAGCAACATTCACTCTCCTGCTAACCTCTCTTATCTTACACACTATCACCCAGCCCCACTAATATCCTACTCTTATCCCATGCATCTCCCTCCTACGTTTAGTCATTTATTCCATGGTCGCAGAGCCTTCGTAAAAGTTCGTCTGTTCTGTCTCGGGTCTAGCGCTGTCTGGGATATGGAACCTTCGTGAAAATTCTCACCGCGCCCCCTCACGAAGAGATTCATATCCTGTTGTTAGTCCCATGGCCTCTAAGTGTTTGACATGGGACACCCGCGGCAGGGCCTTTGTCATAATGTCCGCAATCAGGTCAGTGCTGGGACAAAACTGTAGATATATCTGATCCGTAGTGACAAGGTTCCGTATAAAGTGTAATTGAATATCTATATGCTTAGTACGGGCGTGATACTCGGGATTTCGGGCAAGGGCAATCGCTCCTTGGTTATCCGCATTTAAGGTTGACATTGAAGCCACAAGCCTGAATACTCCTATCTCATCAAGGAGTACGCGCAGCCAGAGAATCACCTTTGCAGCCTGGGTCATCCCCATGTATTCAGCCTCCGTTGTCGAAATGGCAATTGATGTTTGCTTCTTGCTTGCCCACGATATTGCGCCCCCATTTAAAGCAAATACAAATCCTCCTATCGATTTGCGATCATGTCCCGAGCCCCAATCTGCATCCGAGTAGCCTCCGGTCCCATTACCTGTCCTGGTACCATACTGAAGTGACATGTGCTTCGTGCCAACCAAGTACCGAAATATCCTCTTAACTGTGGTTCAGTGCTCCGATCCTGGTGCATGGTTAAACTGGCTGACTGTCCCGACGGCATATGCAAGGTCCGGCCGAATTCCTAACATTGCGTACATTAACGAACCCACAGCTGACTGGTAGAGTTCTAGCTCACCTCCTTCGCTCGGTCCCCCGTCTCTGGCTTCAGCGCTGCATGGTTGAAGCCGTGTATTTGAGTCAAGGGGGGTCAGACATGGTCGGGAATCCTGCATTCCATGTTGGAGCAATATTCGTTCGATATACTGGTGTTGACTTAAGGCGATTAACCTTTGACCGCGAACTCGCCTGATGTCAAGTCCAAGAAATGCAGTCAATTCCCCCATATCCGTCATCACAAATGCCTCTGCAAGTTCACCTTTGATCCACCCATTTTCTTTGCTATTTGCCGCTGCCAGTACTAAATCGTCAACGTAGACTAAGGCCAAGATCATTCGATCATAGTTGATATACAAACTGTAGTCTTGCGTACTACTGTTAAAGTCATGCTGAGCGAAGAAGGCAGGTATCTTATGGTACCAAACTCTTGGTGATTGGCGCAGCCCATAAATCGCCTTGATCAACCGGCAGGCATTCCCTGGTCCAGGGACTTCATCTAATCCTTCCGGGCATTCCATGAATACCTCCTCTTCCAGCTTCCCATTCAAAAATGCTGTCTTCACATCCATACTGTGAAGCTCCCAATCGCTCTCTGCACCAAGCGCTAACAGTACTCTTAGGGTAGTGAATTTCGCAACTGGTGCAAACGTCTCATGAAAGTCGACTCCTGGCTACTGTGAGAAGCCTTTTGCGACCAACCTACCCTTAAATCTCCCGCCTTGCTTACGTTGGAAAAGCCAGCGGCAGCCAACAACCTTTCGACCTTCGGTATCTTTTCGATTCGCCAAGTTCCATTCTTTCCCAGAGAGTTCAACTCGCTCTCCCATGCCTTTTCCCAGTCTGCTGCATTCTCCCCGTCTAGTGCCTCCCCCAAAGACAGAGGTTCCTCAAGAACAGCTAGGTATACAGGCCACGCTCCTAGCCCAAACATTTGTCGCTTTTGATGAGTCCTTCCTGATCGCTGTAGTGTAGGTACACTAGCTGGCGCTTCCGCTGCTGCTGCAGTCACCTCGACCGCCGAGTGTGGTCTCCTTACTACAATTGTTTCTTCATCATATGTGTTGACTGGACTTTCACTATCAGTGGGGTCAATTGGGGGTAGCGGGTCCCCTGGACCAAGATCTTCGCCTTCGATAGACGATGCTGTAATTTCCCGTGTTTTGGTTCCTCCGTCTGTCACGTTCTCCTTGTTTGGTAGATTTCCAGCGGTTTCCTGCTCGTTCTCTTGTTGTATTATTTGTTCTGCTTCACTTTCCAGTATGTTCTCCTTTGGCTTCTCATCGAACACTACATCCCTTGTAACCAGAACTTGTCCTGTTTTCTTATTGTATACCCTGTAAACCCTGCTTCCGCTGTTTTCCTCATAGCCGATTAACTGACATCTTTGTCCTCGGTGGTCTAGTTTCCTACCATTCTGTGCGGGAATATGCCTATAGGCCGTAGAGCCAAATACTCGCAGATGGCTAAGTGACGGTTGAACTCCAAACCAAATCTCAAATGGGGTCTTATTGCTGTGAGTACTTCCTGGAAGCCTATTGATAATATGCACCGCGGCAAGAGCTGGGTAGCGCCAAAATATCTGTTCTAATCTCGCGTCAAACACCATACACCGAACGATTTCCATAATGGTACGGTTAGCTCGTTCTGCTCTGCCATTGTGCTTCGGGGTGTATGGAGCCCCAATCTTGTACGTAATCCCTCTTTCAGCCAGATACATCCGAACGAGCTGTCCGGTATATTCTCCACCCCCATCTGATCTCAGTTTCTTAATCTTCTTTCCCATTTCTCTTTCTAATCGGACTTGATATTCTTTGAACTGCTCAAACACTTCTGACTTCTGTTTTAGTAAAGCGATTGCCATCCTTCCAGACATTTCATCAATGAATGTCACAAAGTACGGTTCCCCCATTAGTCCCGCAATGGGCATAGGACCACAAATGTCTGTATGAATAGTGCGTAGTATCTCCTCACATCTCTTTCGTTCTCTGGTAAGACTCTCTCATGTTTGCTTCCCTTTCATACAAATCTCGCATACAACACTCGCTTCTTGTCGGGTTTCCTGTATGTCAAATCCTGTTACTGACTGCATGATCTTCATCGGCAAAAATAATACCCTGCGTCCTATGTGTCCTGTGCGTCTGAGGCACCTGACGCCCGAAGGCTAATCGCGAATCAGGACCCGACGTCGATCCGACTTGCGTCCTGATTTTGCGTTACTTAGCGCCATCAGTCCTAACGCCATCCCGACACGGACCCCTACGTCCTGTGCGTCCTGACTGCGTCTGGTGCACCGCCTTTGCGTTCTGACCTCCTCTGATCTAGGATTCTCCCCCCCTGACGCCTTCAGATCCAGGACTCTCCTGCCCTGACGCCGGTTCCTTCTCACCAACCGGCAGGGCTTCGTGCATCTTCCCACCTCGCATCCCGATGTTTTCTGCTCCCACCTTCCTCGTCCGGATCCCACGATCCTGATCTCTCCGGTCCTGACGTCTCGTCACTTGCACCTGATCTCACCCCCTATATATGCCGCGTCCGGATCCAATCGTGACTCTATCAGACGTCGCCTTGTGTTCTCCGATGCATCGTGAACTAAGTCTAATACCTGATCCTACACCTACAGACTTCTCTTATTCTTAAGGCTCTCCTGATGAGTTTTACCGTATCCAGATAGCCGAGACACCCCTGTGATACGTGGCTTTCCTTAATTCTACTCGAAATTCCATGACTCAGCTTAACGTCCTCATATCAATACTAGTAAGCTCATCCGTGTACCCTTTCCCACAGGTGAGAGCGACCGCATCCCAATCTCATTTATTACAGCTATGCTACTCATTCTCAATCTCCTACCTATAGGCATCACTGCGCACACGTTGCTCCTGCTCTATATCCCACAGCTCGCTATCCGCAGCGGCCTCCTCTGGCGGCTCAAGATCATCAAGGCTGAGCGCGAGGTGTCGCAATGTAGTAGGAGTCACTGTATTCTCCAAAGTTAGCCGCACGGCCACCTGCTGTGAGCCGTCCGGCGTCTGCAGCTCGGGACCAAGAAAGGTGAGGAGCCGGGTGGCCGATGCCTGGCTGAAATCGGAAGACACGACAGTTTCCTGGGAATGGTTTCAGTTATGCAGGGCGCCCGCCAGGGTCCCAATACGCAGGTTGCTGGAAGTTTGACTGTGAATCCGTGGAGTCCCACGCGGGGGGGCCGACTCGACAGCTGACTCTGAATCCGTGGTGTCCCACACGGCGGGGGCAGACTCGACGGCCGACTCTGAACCCCGGCGGCGACTGCAGCCCTGTCGTCAGTAAACCCTTCACAGCGATCTTCCCGTATCCTATGCTCCTTCTGAATCTTGGCTTTGATAGTCTCGTGAATGTTCTTAAGGATTATAGTCTGTACCCAGTCTGGCCAAGAGGCCCACGTCTGGCGCTGGCGTCCAAAAAGGTCTTCCGAGCTCAACGTCATGTTAGTATCCTAGCCGGAAGAAGAGGATGCCGCGTTCGGGGTCAGGCTCACCTCCTACTGCCTCGGGCCTGAAGTCGCATGTTTCAAGATAGACTCCTGTTTGCCACGCTCGCAGAGTATGGCAGAGTATGGCACAGGTTAAGCAAACCATGGTGCGATTGATCCGACCAAGAAAATCCTGTTCGGAAATCCCAATCATTTTCTTGGCCTTGAAGTACTTTCCCCATATTGCCTCGGGAATCTGGGGCGAGAGGAATCGATTCGTTACTTGCTGTGTCAAGTTCATACGCATTAGTTGTGGCCGGGCTATCACAAAGCGCACCCTTACCTCATACCCTCTCGGGGAGCACATAAATCTATCCCTCTCAAGGAGGTAGTCCACTCTACGCGCAATCGCCGTTGGGTCTCCCGGGAGATCGTACAATCTTCTAATGTGGTCCTTTACGTCGA
>Ga0307517_10009627_pt1 | contig 13670 bp, 16 predicted proteins | sample 23_EM_MG_FD_194515 | JGI IMG/M metagenome (GOLD analysis project Ga0307517, IMG submission 194515) | Populus trichocarpa ectomycorrhiza microbial communities from riparian zone in the Pacific Northwest, United States - 23_EM | ecosystem: Host-associated > Plants > Roots > Unclassified | place...
GAACCTCTCGAGGAAACCAATCTCTGACTTGCTCTGGCGTAGGTGCCCGCTATTTTGCACCCTGTGGGTATCGGTGGCTGCAGGACAGAAAAGTTGAAGGATCTCGGAAGTCCATCCATCATGTTCTCCGTTGTTCACGATTCACCACGCTGGATACGGCGTCCTCCCTCCACAGGTGGGATTCCGTTCCTACGCCCTTCCCAGCGGGATTGTTGCCGTCTGTGTTGTACTGTGAGTGGTGGCTCTTTCTCGCACTGTGTTAGGACTCTCATAGGAATGAACGGAGTTAGATAGGCATCCCCAATGCTGATGGTTCAAGACAACCATTGGCCCCGGAACACGAGATCGCGAGGATACAGGGCAAGAGCCCCGCCGAGCATCCCGCCGGGATCACTCTTTGAAAAGGGTCTTTTTTTTCCCGAGAAGCGGACGACGTGATAATACGCCGCCGTACTCACATAACCGTAGGGACGGTCATCAGTCGTCGCTGGGTCTACCGCTGCCGTCCTGCCCTCGGAGGTCAACGTTAGGGAACACCTGGCTGCAATATCGGAAGTACGGATCCAGTGACAGGCGCCGCAAGCGAATACTAAGATCGTCGGAGGGTGAATGTGTCTGGATTGGAAGGGATGCTCAGGACATCCCATGGCGACTGGGGAGGAGGTCCTAATCGAGACCCTCCAAACCAGTGAAGAGCATTGATGCCGCTTGATTCCGCCCGACTCGACATGTCGGGCTAGTTCCAAGTCTCGTAATTGCACTCAATTACCTGTCGTTGGATGATCAGGTCGGCCCGGGTGCGAACTAGTGGCTGAGAACTTGCACGTGAAGGTGCAATATAAAACCCTGGGGTCTGAGTGTCTGGTTTGATCCACAGATAAGTCCACCTTTGACTCGTTGTGTCCTGATGTCCAGCCCAAAAAGCTCCGCTTCCCCACAACTCAAACTCATTTTCGAATGGGGTCAGGGATTCAAAACGAATAACCCGGACCTCATCGCGAAGACCCTGCACAAGGACTTTCGCCATGTCACTTACCCCCGATCTCTTAACCGGCCAGAGGAGACCAAAGAGGAGTGGATTGGGCGCCTCAAGAGGGTTATCGATCTTTGGGCCCACACTGAGGTAAGATATTTTCGCTGCCAGTCGGACCTCCTCCGCCACTAAATCCCTCCCACAGGTGACCACCCATTCCACCATAGAGACTCCGGGGAAGGTCATCATCCACGTCTGTATCCCGAACGTTGGGATTGGCACCGCAGCTACCTAACGTGATATCCATCTCACAGTTTACTAACAAGGCGAAGACCAAAATCGGGGTTGACATGACCCGCGAAGCGATCACCATCGCACACATCGTTACCGACCAAGACGGGAGTCTTAAGATTAAGAAGATCGAAGATTTCATCGACTCCAAATCCTATCTCGACGGTGTGCAGGCGTTCGCGGCGGCAGGGGTCAAGTAGTGTTCTTTGCGTGCCTGGTGACAGCGAAACCGTATGTTACGAATGTAAAACTTGTACTTGATACTCTTCAGCAATGGGACAAAGAAAATCTTCTCAGAGGGGCCGAGGCGGACGACGTCTAAGGTTGCGGTGCTCTAAAGCGTCTCTTGCACTCAACCGCGTGACTAGGACCAGCTCAATCTATTTGGGCGATAAGCGGTGCGAGGAAGTTGACGTTGGGGAACACCCGGCTGCAATCAATGTCAGAAGTACGGATTCAGTGACAGATGCCACTATTTTTTTCATCCGGAACAAGTTATCCAGACGATGGTGCATGTGTCTGTCCGAAAATTGATTAAGGTGGAAGATGCACACTGTAGGAAAAGATACCTGGAGCGGCTTGAGTTACTTGGTTGGTCGTGGTGGATTCCGCATGATCAAATCTCCAAAGAGAGGCACTCGAACTCAGCAGTGAAGACCTACAGCACACCCCGTAGTCCTCCGCTTTCGTCGCTTGTTTCCAAACAGGACCTCCGTCGATTTCCCGGTATCCAATACAGACGACAGACTGTTGTTCGTGAGCACGTCGGGGCTGACTTCGACGAAGACGTGATGCGTTGCCAACAGCCTCAAGGCACGAGCTACTCATGGGAAACCCAAAATTTGAACCCACAATGAAACGGAGGTGATGAGAAACCAATACCTAATTTACCAGGATGCTGCTTGTTTTTCGCTGCGATGTCCTGGACATGTAGACCCAAAGTATCCGAAAGAGATGGTCAGTAGTGAGTAGAGGGAGAGACGAGGGCCAACCTGCGGTCCAGCTTCGCGCAAGATCTCTGCAACGCTTGTTTCACATACCAATCTCAGGGACGCAGCGATAAGATGCTACTCAACCAAAGTCATCAACCACGGCCTCCCAGGCACACCATAGGTGTTGAAGAACAAGTTAAAGTACGTACTGATCGAGCCATATCGAGAACAGCTTGCACTGGGTGTCTCGCAGACACAATCAATTGGTCGGCAGCGGCCACGACTACTGAGGCAAGAGGGACAACGTCAGGGTCAGACAACAGCAGGATTGCAGGGTCTTTCTCGTAGAATGGTTTCTCGAGCGCCGAGAACTCTAGGTTGGCTGATGCATAGGTTTCGTCAATCCGTGCCGCAGCATCGGAAAGGACATTGACCAAGTGCCGTAGAGGTGATATCTTCGTTGAGGTAGACATTGATACAGCTAAAGGTGGGTGGGGGTAAGGAAAGGCGCAGTTGTGGGGCGGGGGTGGGGTATTTAAACCGTATGCAGTGCGTTTACGTGGAGAATTGCCAGAACAGCTCGGATTGAGAAATCCTGCAGTCCCGCCGGGCTTCGCGGCGGCCACGGCACAAAGAAAGAAAGAACAGCACACGCCGTTGCACTGAGGCTCACCTTTGGAAAGTGCCGATCCCGATCAGACAAACACGCACGGAGCTGGTGGGGGCATCTGGTTAATATACTCTCGGATAGCTTTCCGAGGATGAGTGCGTCCAGATTGGAAGGGTTGTATGAGACACCCCGTGGCAATGAATCCTGATCAAGACCCTCAAGACCATTGAATAGGGCATTGATGAGATATATCGATGACCGTTTGTTCCCTCTTCTCGTGGGAACTTCCAATTCCTCTCTCCCCGAGCTACTGGCTATGACGCATGATGCCGGGGACCAGAGCAGTTTACAGGATCGATGCCACGGTGGATGTTTGGCTCTAGGATGACCCGTCGCGATTAAATGCCTGTGGTCACAGTCAGCAGCCCCACCTTCCTTGGCACGTCGGGCCAGTTCCAGTCTCGCGCTCAATCACCCGTCGTCGTTGGATGATCAGGTTAGCCTGGGTACGAATTAGTGACTGGGAACATGGGTTGGATGTGTGATATAGTAGTCTAGATACAAGACGATTGGGGAGCAACCTCTCTACAGCCCTCACTCGGTGACTAATCGGAGTGTGAATTTTTTGATTCGATCATTAGAGATCTGGTTTTCGGATCTCATGTGGGTCTGCAGAGAGTTACTCCCCTTCCCCACAGTCCTTGAGTAAGACCACCTTCAATCGCTTCGTCCTAATTCCCAACCCCGATTCCCCACAACTCAAACTCTTGCACGAATGGCGTCAGGGGCTCCAAAAAAAGCACCCGGACCTTGTCGCGTGATGCTTGTACAAGGACTTTTGCCATGTAACTTACCCCTGATCTCTCAACCGGCCGGAGAAAACCAAAGACGAGTGGCTTGCACACCTCAAGTGGGTTTTCAACCCCACGACCGAGAGTGAGGCAAGCTGTTTTAGCTGCTGGTCGGACCTCCGCCGCCGCAGGAGATCACCCATTCCGTCATGACTCCGGGGAAGGTCGTCGTTCATGTCTGTATCTCGAACGTTGAGATTGACACCGCAGTTGTTTAACGTGGTATTCGTTTCACAGTTTACTCACAACACGAAGACCTCAATCGGGGTTGACTCGTTCTACGAAGCGATCATCATCACACACATCGTTGCCGACGAAGACGGGAGCCTGAAGGTCAAGAATATTGAGGAGTTCATCGACTCTAAGAGATTCTCGACGATGTGCGGGTGTTTGCGGCGGCAGGGGCCAAGTAGTGTTCTTTGTGTATCTGATGCTCTCCAGCAACGGAACGAAAAAAGTACTCTCAGGTGGCGCGACAGGCAGATAAATTTGTGCGGGCTGTGAACTTCGTTTGGAACCTGCTCGGTAAAAATACAACAAGTTATGCGTATGAGTACATCAAATCTGCGGAAAAAACATCTAAACTGTGAGGAAATACCAAGGGTTTGGTATCCGTAAGTACAGGGTATATACAAGAGGGAGATTAAAAGTACAATTAATCCGTGGCCAAAAAAAGTCCTAGAGAAGAGAAAGAAAGAGAGGGGAGAATCACGTTCACGACCTGTACGGTCGCCGAGGAGGCACCCTGGGCCTGGACTGAGCAGGTTGTTCCTGAGTGCGACGGCCCTGCACGACATTGGACATTGCACCAGCGAACAGAGACCGACCGCCGACGCTGAGCTGCGGCCTCACTCTGGTAGGAGGTCTCGCGACGGCAGCAGTATCGGTATTCGCCTCGTCCGAACGACCAGACTTTCCATGCCTCGTCGAAGCCTCCAGCTCGGCGGCCAACGCCTGCTTCACCGAGTCCGACACCAACTCCGTGCGGATAACCCTCCTACCACCGTGGGTGTCGTCATTCGGATCCACGAACTCCAACCGCCAGTGCCAGGTGTGTCCTCGGAGGCGTCTTCCCTGAAGCTCATCGAACATCCTGACAGCCGCATCGGGAGAATCGAAGTCGACGGTGGCGTAACCAATAGCGGGGTACTCGACCCCATCGATCGTTCTGCCCCTCCAGCACCGGAAATATTTGGTCGTGAAGAACCCCATGGCCTCGGTTAAGTAGTTGTACGAGGGTACCCCGCCAACCATCCGGAACCAATCCGCATCCAAATTGTCAATGGCGATACGCGTGGTGGGGTTTTTGCCGTCCTGATCCGTGGGGCAGACAAATTGCCACTCCTGCAGGTGGGTCTTCATAGGGATACAAGCCGCCGGTTTTTCTATTTTCCAGTGTTCCCATGACTTGGGCCGACCGTCAGACCTATAGAGTTTGCAACAGTGGAAGTATTGAAGGCGAGGAGTTTCGAGAGTCCTGCCACTCCGACTGTTTCCTTCACCACGATTCTCGTTATCGAAAGATGTCGGGGCACGGATGGGGTATGACCTAGTAACGCGAGGAGGGATCTGAGGACTGGTGGAAGGGCTTAGAGACCGAACGGGCACGACAGGGACGGTTTCCACGACTTCCTGCGCAGGCGCCTCGGGGGCAGGTTGTGGTTCCTCTACGAGTTCCTCAGCCGCTTCGACGACGGGCTTATCGGCTAAAAAAAACTCCATTAGCCCATTTCTGGAGGGGGGAATAAGTAAAGCACATACTGTCCGAGTCTTCCGGAGTGGCTGTGACAGTGTCCAATATTTCTTCCTCGACGGTGGAGTCCTGGACCTCGGTCTGCTCAAGGGCGCCAATGACTTCGAGCTGCTCAGCGGCTCCAGCAGTGTCAGAAGTTTCCGGAGTGTCGGATACCTCGACGTGGGTGGTCTTCTCGAAGACAGGTGGTGGTCCCAAATCATCGCCTTCATCGTCAGACCACAATTTCCCGGTCGTGATCGGCGAACGGCAAGGGTCGTCCCTCACTTCCACAGGGCTTGGGGGCATTTCCAAAACGACTTCGGAAACCGGGCTGCCGGGGCAATCATCTGCGTATTCGAGCTCAGAGTCGTCGTCGTACTCGGCTTCTTCATGCTCAGATTCGGGTTCGGGTTCGTCCTCAATGTCGCGGCCTCCAGATTCTTCCTGTTCATCTTCCGAGTCGAATTGTTGGGCGGAATCTTCGGGATCGACCTCGGACGGAGGGGAGATGATGATGGTGGGGATTCCGCAATCTGATTTCCAGGACTCAACGTCTTGTTCCGAATCGTCCTGGGAAGGGAGGTCATCCACGGTCTCGTCCTCTACCAAACCGATACCGGCAACGGCCTTCTTTTCGACATAAACGGGGTCCACAATCGTGTCGGTCGCGTCCGAAGAATGTTCAAAGGGAGGGCAAACATCGACCGAAGGTCCCCCCACGGCGGATTCCTGGGTAGCAGTTGCTGAGTAGGCAGCAGGTTCATTGTCGGAAGGCAAATCCATTGCAGGTTCATCGTGAGAGGGTAGATCCGCAGCCGAGTCGTTCGAAGGAGGTACTTTCACGGATGGTCCTTCCACAGGAGGTTCTGGGAAAGGCTTGGTTTCCTCGATCAAAGCGGCCGTGACAGATTCCAGCTTAGCTGCGAGTACTTCCGCCGAAACAGAACCAGGACGAACAATCAGGTCGGCGAGGTTGGCGGTCGAGTTCGTGACGGTGGTAGAGCCGTCGTCGTCGTCTTCTAGTTCGGTGTCATCGACCTTCTCGCCAGCAACATTACCAGAGGTGGTAGTAACGCTTTTGGAACCTGGTAGGTGGGTCAGATGAGATATAAAGTTTGGGCGCGAGGCCACTTACCGAGCACAGAGGCTGATTCCTGATCAGCTATAAGAAGTGGCTCTGCCAGATGCTCCGGAGTAGTGGTAACGCTTTCGTCAGAGACTGGATGCATAAAGTGAGCGGGAGAGTTCAGGGACCAGGGCGAGAAAACGTGCGTACCGATGGGAGAAGCACCTAACGCCGTATCGGGGAGGGTAGTTCCATAGCCAGAGTCAGCTGGAGAGGAAAGTGGCGAAACTGATCAAAGGTTAGATTGGTGCGAAGAAGTAACAAAAAGGAGCTTACGTTTTTCCTGGGACTCGTTTCCAAGGGCGGGGAGGCCTAGGAGGCGGAGAAGGGTAGGGAATAGGGTGGGTGGCTGGTCTTGCTGTTGTTGTTCGGCTGATGGGGCGGTTAGACCGCGGCAAGGTTGAGAAGATATATGAGGGTACTCACGGGCAAGCCAGAAGGTGGGAAGTTCGGGAGGAGCGGGGGAGAAAATGGGCTCTGGGGGAGCGTAGGATGTGGAGTTGGAGATCTGGATATGAACAGTTTTGGGAGGGGCGAGGATCTTTGGGGGAAGTAGTTTTGGCGGCACATCGACGGGTCGTTCAATCTCGTCCAGAGACTCCGAACGCGAGAGAAGTTTGGCGAAGAAAGGGATTACGACAAAGAGGAACCAAATCGAGACGTAGATCGCGGTCAACACGTCGAGGGCTTGATAGTTGAACAGGTCCCGCCAGTGAAACGGACCCTGATATTCAGAAGACACCACAAATATTCGGGCGGGGGCAGGGGTGGGGTGGCCATCGTGTCGCGTGGGACCAACTTCCTGGATGACGACTTCCACATAGTCTTCAAGTGGAACCGGGCATGGTGGAATAATCTCGACTGGGTGGACGACGTTGGTTTCAGCCGGAACAATGGGGAGGGCCTCGATTGCGGTGGCTTCGAATGCAACAGAGTAATCTTGAGGTTCGAATGCAATGCGGGGGAGAGAGAGGACCGAGGAGATTTTATGGTGGACACCATGACCGAGAGACTTGAATCGAGCTTGAAATCGTTGGGAAACCGTGAGTGGCCCCACTATCAAGGAGAGTAAGAACGCCACAATTGCGGCGGGATGTATCAGCATTGTAGGCGCGCAGATGCGGAAAAACTCTGTAGGGGACGAGTGAGGGTTGGTGTTGTGGTTGTGACTGTGGTAGGTGGTGGAAGGTAAGGTAGAAGGCGACGCGAGTGGGTGGCTCACGGGTATAAAAGGCGGTGGCCACTCCGCTGGTGGGCAAGGCCATGGTCCAAATCCCGATCATCGGCTAGATCGAAGTCCTTTGCACGGCTGACTTCAAATCCACGGGATCAATCTCGTTTGGCCATGCCTTCATCTTGTCGATCTAACCATTTTCAGACTGAACACCGTACTTTCCGATAGGTAGGATGAGTTGGGAAAGGTTAGGTTTGGGGTTTTTGCTCTTAAGGTGACACGAAGATGTCTCAGAGGGTGAGGGGGAATCTTTGAGTGCGGGGGCCTGTTTGATGGCGGAGTTGATGGACCAGGCAAGCTACCATTGTCCAAAGCCCCCCCGTCCTGAGATAGAGACATTACGCCGTCGCCAACTCGATGGCGACGACTGTGTCCATTCAACGGATTTGAGCTGAATGGCGGGGTAAATATGCGGCGTATTCCTCGAACCTTAATGGAACGGGGCGGTCTGACTTACCGTATCCGAGTTCGAGGGCACTTGTATAGCTTCAGTCCGAGAAACGGGTACTCCGCAGCACGTCCTCGAGATTAAAGCCACGCTGTGGTACTTTGGCTCAAAACGGAGTTCAATGCATAGGCTCGTATAACGTGTGCTGGTTTCAAAGCGCCCAAGCGCCGCCATAGACGAACCCAAGGAACGTCTCAGTGGCGGATGATCTGCCTTTGCTTAGGAAAGAGGATTTTTTGTATTTTTGTTGTAGAGAGAGAGGGAGTGAATGCGTTGGTAAAGTCGAGACAGCAGAGGGCGGCGGGACCGGAAAGACGCGGAGACGGACGATCAGAGAGGCGGGCTGTCTGTGTTTACAACTTTCTTTTTCGACCCGACGACGACCTGCACCCCACTCCTCCCTCCCTCCCGAAATGGCGTCCAGAATCGCAGTCAACGCGCTCAAATCAACCGGCAAGTTTCATCGCATTTCGTTCCATCCGGGTCGTCCGTGAGCTGTAATTTCCCGAATAGTTGGCAGGGCCAGACCCCAGGCTTCCCTCGGCGCCGTCTCAAGATTCCAATCGTATGTCCCGGGTGCATAGTGCGCGGCGGCTCAGCTTACGCGTATTTTCTGCTGTGTAGACGGGGAATGTCCACTCAACCACCAGCTGAGAAGGCTTCCGAGATCATCAACAAGCTCCCGTCTTCCCCCAACTTGGTCACCAAGACCGGTACTGTCATCCTCGGTTCTGGTTTGGTTGCCACCGCCATCTCCCAAGAACTCTATGTGATGAACGAGGAGACTGTGATCGCCGTCGGTTTCTTCTTGCTTCTCGGCTTTATCGCCAAGGCATGTTTTGAGTTGACGTGGTATTGGACTCACAACCATGCTAACGTGTAAATTGTGCTCCAGTCCGTCCGTGAGCCCTACCGTGACTGGGCTGAAACTCAGATTGCCAAAATTAAGGGAATCCTCGACGGTGCTCGCACCGAACACACTCAGGCTGTCAAAGACAGAATTAACTCTGTTGAGCAGATGAAGGATGTCGTTTCTATCACTGAGGGTCTCTTTGCTCTCTCCAAGGTTTACACAGTCCGATCCGGCCAAGTGGACCAGAGTTGACATGTATTCATCTAGGAAACCGCCAAACTCGAGGCCGAATCTTTTGTCCTCAAGCAGAAGGTTGGCCTGGCTTCCGAGCTCAAGTCCGTTTTGGATTCTTGGGTCCGTTATGAGCAGCAGGCCAAGGAGAACGAGCAAGCTGCCCTTGCGAAATCCGTCATCGAGAACGTGTTGAAGACGATCCAGGACGAAAAGACGCAGAAGGACATCCTTGCAAGCGCCGTCGCCGAGGTTGAGCGTGAGTGTCATCTTGTGATCGGAGCCTTGGACCTTCCGCTCACCCCCGTTTTTGCAGAGCTGGTAAAGTCTAAGGCTATCTAGAGTAAAAGCTCGTTGGTCGGCTGTAGCTTGCTTGAACCCTAATAGATATTTCTTAAGCACCGCCGGCTGTTTCCACCGTAGTCCTTTTCCGTAATCCGTAGTTTGCCTACATGCGCCGGATCGACGCGTCTCCATGATCCCAGTACTTAGCACATCGACGGCCACCCGCGCCGTTATATTAACCACCACCTTCCCTCTCCCCCCTTCCTCCACGTCGGCGCGATCTCTCTCCAATCATAACGACAAGTCATGGATTCCGACCTCATAAAACTCGTGAACAAGCTTCAGGACACGTTTGCCAACCTCGGTGAGGGCAACCGCGAAACTTTGCGTACGAAGAATCAACCCTGACGGTCATTTGTTTCGAAAGGCGGTGAACTGGACATGCCACAACTAGCCGTCGTATGTCCCCTCTCAGCTAGGATGTAATTGAAGCGCCTTTAATCCAGTTTTGTCCCGTGAAAGGTTGGGAGTCAGTCCGCAGGAAAGTCCAGTGTCCTCGAAACGTCAGTCAGCCATCCGCGGTCTTGGAATTCTCACCACTGACCTCCAGTTCCTGGGCTGTAGGATCGTAGGTCGTGACTTCCTCCCTCGTGGGCAAGGCATCGTCACCCGTCGGCCACTGGTCCTCCAACTCATCCATACCCCCGCCCCTCCTCCTCCCTCCGATCCCTCATCACCAAACACCTCTCCAATATCGACGTACACAGAATGGGGGCAATTCCTCCATGTAGACAAACGGTTCACGGACTTTAACGAGATTCGGAAAGAGATCGAGCAGGAGACGTTCAGGGTAGCTGGCCAGAACAAGGGAATTAGCAAGCTCCCGATTAATCTGCGGATATACAGTCCAAATGTCTTGGATCTAACGTTGGTGGACTTACCCGGGTTGACCAAGGTGGGTGTTCTACTCAGAATACCGGAATTGTCGATTTCTTGAGGGTTTTTGTGGCTGAGCGCTTTCGTCCACGTTAACCGATCTCATCTGTTATATTTTGCGTTTAGATCCCAGTTGGAGACCAACCGAGCGACATTGAACGCCAGATACGAAACCTCGTTCTGGACTATATCTCCAAACCGAATTGGTTCGTGCCCCCGCTAAATCACGTTCCACGAAACACGGTTCTGACCGGGGCCCTGCCCGCTTTTAGTGTCATCCTTTCGGTTTCCGCCGCAAATGTGGACCTTGCCAACTCGGAATCGCTAAAACTTGCTCGGTCTGTGGACCCGCAAGGTCGTCGAACCATCGGAGTCCTCACCAAACTCGACCTCATGGATGCGGGAACCAACGCCAATGATATCCTGACTGGACGGACATACCCTCTTAAACTTGGGTTCATTGGTGTCGTGAATAGGAGCCAACAGGATATCAATACGGAGAAACCCATGGTCGCGGCGTTGGACAGTGAGAAGGAATTCTTCATCACCCACCCGGCCTATAGGAATATTGCACATAAGCAGGGCACCAGGTACTTGGCAAAGACGCTCAACCAGGTAAGTTCCATTTCAAAGACGTGAACAAAGGTTTCATTAACTCCCATAAATCTAGGTTCTCATGAACCACATTCGGGATAAGATACCAGACATGAAAGCACGCCTCAACACACTCATGGGACAGGCACAACAAGAACTCAACTCCTTTGGTGACGAAGCGCTCTTCGGAGACAAAAATCAACAAGGAGCGATCGTTCTCAGACTGATGACCCAGTTCGCTCGGGACTTTGTCTCTTCGATCGAAGGTACGAGTGTCGAGATATCCACGAAGGAGCTTTCCGGAGGAGCCCGCATATACTACATCTTCAACGACGTCTTTGGAAACGCGTTAGCGGGTCTGGACGCGACGGCCGACCTGGGTGATCAGGACATCAGAACGGCCATTAGGAACTCGGCGGGACCGAGACCGAGCCTGTTCGTCCCGGAGGTCGCGTTTGATTTGTTGGTGAAGCCACAGATCAAGTTGCTTGAGTCGCCGAGTTCGAGGTGTGTGGAGTTGGTATACGAGGAACTGGTCAAGATTTGCCACAATTGCACGAGTCCGGTATGTCCAACTGTGCTAGAGAATTCCGTCGGTACTGAGGGTCACCCGTAGGAATTCCAACGGTTCCCTAGCTTCCATGCCCGTATTGTCGACGTTGTTTCGGAGCTGCTGAGAGAGAGGCTGGGACCGACCTCGGATTACACACAAAGTCTGATTGATATCCAATCCGCATACATCAACACCAACCATCCCGCGTTTATGGCGAGCGCACAGAATGCCGCCACCGTTCATATGAGCTCGCCAGAGCGAAGGCGGAGTCTCCCTCCTCGGGTCAATATATCTCACTATCGTCCCCAACTTCCACCGGGCCACTCACTCTGTTTCCTTCTCTAGCCGCAATCAGCAGAACCTTTGAGCAACATTGGGATGGTCTCACTCGACATGGACGACGAAGACGAGTCAAACGCGTCTTCCGCCACGACTGACAATATCTTGAGCGGAATCAACGGAGGTACTACCAGCGGACGCTCCGTTTCCAACACCGTTCATGACCGTTCCCGGCTGACGAGCACCTCTGCCCCCCCAGTTAACGGAGGGTCGTCAACCACCGTTGGGAGACATCAACACTCGCAACATTTTCAGTCTACAAGGAACTCGGCCTCATCGACATCTTCCCACCATCACCACCATCACCATAACAGCTCCCGGCGCAACGATGGGGACAGGATTTTGTCTACTTCTTCGTCAACGTCCACCGCCAAAGAATCTTTCTTGAACTACTTCTTTGGCCAGAACGGGCCTGGGCCTGTGGCAGGTGCGAACATTACGAATATGCCAGGTGACGTGCACGGCCATCTGAACCGGGGGGTTGGGAGGGATGTTTCTGGACCGGACCCCGTTGCCAACGCGTTCGTGTGGACGAGGAACGGACCGGCTGGGGACGGAGGCGACGCTGCTTTCGACATGAAGAGCTTGGGAAAACATATCGAAGCTGTGAGTCCTAACTTTCCGTCCTTTCCTTTCGGAGATTCGGTCGGGGTGGCTTTGTGGCTTCTAGCGTTGTGTGTGTCCCTTTACGAAGTCACCGATGTCGTGTGGTGGACTCCGGGGGGGGGGCAGGAACGGCGGAAATCTTCAGGATCCATCCCTTCATCTCTCCCTCCGCCGAGTTGGACCCTCAGATCTGCGATCTACATGGTCATTTTTATATGCGCAGATCTCCCACAACTGCACCCCGAGTCTGCATTATAATTAACATGACCCAAATGCTCGCCTCATCCCCTCCCTACTCTTTCTTCCCCCAACCTTTTATCTGTTAACATGCGGCGAACTCATGTGAAATGTGGCTAACGTGGCGTCATTCCTCCCCTCACCCTCATCAGACCTCGTTAGACGGCGGCTCACAGCTCAACCCCAGAGAAGAAATGGAGATAAACTTGATCCGGTCACTAATCACGTCGTATTTCAGCATCGTCAGGCAGACGATCGAAGACTTGATACCGAAGGCAATCATGCATTTGCTCGTGAACCACACTTCGAGGCACGTCCAGGATAGGTTGGTTTCGATGTTGTATAGACCCGAGCTGTTCTCCGAGCTGTTGCATGAGGACGAGTCGCTCGTGTCGGAGAGGGCGAGGGTCAAGTCGTTGTTGGACGCGTATAAGGATGCGTTCAAGACTTTGTCGGAGGTGAATTTGAAGTCGGCTTGAGGGAGTTGGCGAAAGAAGGATATGAATGTAAACCAATTCTGGCCAATATTTTGCCTTTTCGGTCTTTGATTTTCGTCCGTACATTCCCATTTTCTCGTAGAGCTTTAATGAGAATCAGTCCTCAAACCTTCAGGCTCATTGCGGCCTATCGGAAGGCGCGGGGGAGTCTAGCACCCGGAGCGCGCGCGGTGAGCTAGATGTCGAGGAATGCAGCTATTGGGGTGGGGGTCAAACACATTCTTTGCAACCAGTTTCATTTGGGCTACGTGAGCGCAAACCCTTGGAAAAGTAACCCCTCCTCGTAAACGACAGCTGCGGATTGATTTGGATTTAATCGTTATGCGCGAAGGCTTCATC
>Ga0307517_10009628_pt1 | contig 13670 bp, 8 predicted proteins | sample 23_EM_MG_FD_194515 | JGI IMG/M metagenome (GOLD analysis project Ga0307517, IMG submission 194515) | Populus trichocarpa ectomycorrhiza microbial communities from riparian zone in the Pacific Northwest, United States - 23_EM | ecosystem: Host-associated > Plants > Roots > Unclassified | place...
CAAAACTTTCACGAGATTTACATGTTGTAATTTTGCAGTGAGCATAACCTCATTCTTGAATTCATCAAATCCTTGAGTAGAGGATTTCGAAAGTTTTTTCACTGCTATTTCTTGTCCACCTGGTAAGACACCCTGGAAAAACAGAATGTCATGCTAATTTCTTTCACTCAAAGACTGAAATCTGAATGCTTGAAGAATTTTAATGAGTATACAAGTTTATCACAATATCTTCTCCTATATTTAAGCTACTGGAAAGTTAAAATAGAATTGAAGTCTATCTCGAGTATACAAGTTTATCACAATATCAGTTTGCAAGTTATCTTGAATATGCCTCCTATATCTTCCTGATTCAACAGTTTGAAAGTTATCTCCAATAAAGATAAGCATATCTTATCCTAATCTCCTGCAAAAGAGACAGTTTTCTAAATGGCAGGAGACAGACACTTAATGACTCCATTTTCACAAGTGGTGCATGTCTCTAGAAATGCTTAATCACAGTCCATTCTTGCAAATGGTTGCATACCTCCACGAATCCTCAACAAAATATAGCATCATGAGTTGAAGAGTAATGTCCCATTGTAACCAATAAAGAATAATTAGTTAATTACCTTGTAAACAGGGCCAAATCCGCCCTCCCCAAGCTTATTTTCAAATGCAAACTGGTCTGTAGCTTTCTCAATATCTGCCAAACTATATACTATCAGATCAGGATTATTGCTGTCGAAGTCGCCTGCTGCCGCCGCATTATTTACTTTCAACTTTGTTTCTTTACTCTTTGATTTGAGGATTCTATTTCTTATGAAATAAAATGCCAAGCCCAGTAGAATAATAACAGCAGCAGTTGTTGTCAAGATGATAATCAATATACGGGATTTTGGTCGTCCTTCGTGTTTGAGATCAACCCCTCCACCTGAGTCACCCCCCCCAGCTGAGTCAACCGCCCCAGCTGAGGACATAAACATATTATGTGAATTAGTGATCAGAATTGTCTGTGTCCAGTAAATTTTAAAAGATTACTCAAGGATGATAAAAGATTATTCAAGAAAGATTTAAAAGAAAATGATGCAGATGTTTTGCATAAAAAAAATGTAATCACAGATTATTCAAGGATGATAAATCATTATTTTTGGCAGCCAGATGGTACCAATTGTCGAATTTATATAGGCAGACAATATCCAACCATCTAAACACACAAAAGAATAAAAAAAACTGCAAGTAGGTACACAATCCTGCATTATATATGACAAGCCTTAATGACAAATAGCTGATGATGGCCTTTTGGTTTTACCCTGAAGCAAGTAGGAATTCATAAGAATTCAGATAAAAAGAATATCTGGCAAGATTCTCTATATATTGCACATTAACAATCAAATTAATCAATCAAGGCCAACCTCTTGACATCATTGTTATCACGATGGTCAAAAAACCATTTGGTGGCTTTAGAACATTCCCATACCTGCTTGAGAGAGTACCCAGTTGTCATCATAAGAGACTTCCCATACAACATATCCGAGGAGGGCCTTCTCCTTGGCATAAGAAACCTTAGTTCTAACAACATCGACACCATCAAAACTAATCCAAGCTGGCCCTACGATGCCGTAATTTACCACATAAGTGGAATTGTAGATAGGATTAACTCTTCCGTTTGTTTTGAAATAATTATTGATATCTTTATAGCTCAGGTCTCCATCTTCTGTAACGGCTGGTCCCGTTGCTGGTGCGCCAATGGCACTTTCATTCAGGTTTGCAAGTTTCCACGCATAACCATAGAAAGGCAAACCTAAAACCAACTTACTAGCCGGTAATCCTCCATTAATCCATGCTGCTATTCCAAAATCAGTGTTAACATCACTATCAGGATCATACAAAGCTGCAAAAGCAGCCGTAAATTTAGCCCATGTAGGCATGTAGTAGTCAAAAGCCAGCACATGAGTCCAATTCAAATTCTTCCGTATAGAGTCTATAGGGAAACTCCCGGAATCCAGTCTTGGCGAGTACTGAACCGCTGCTGTCAGGATGAGTTCTGACAGGCTAGACTTTCTTCTCTCCAAAGCAATAGCAGCACGCCACTCTTCGAAGAGGGTACCCATACTGTCCATGTTATCGCTTGTGTTGGCCGAAACCCAGCTGAAGTCTAGCCCTTGAAAGCCATAATGCCTCGCTATTTTTATTGAGTCATCTATGAAAGACTTCCTGTAAGTAGAATTGCCTACCATTGCAGAGAGTGTTGAATAGTTTGCGCTTCCTCCTCCAATGGATAGTAAGGTAGTGATCGATGGATTCTTCTGTTTTACGGTGTTTGTGAAGGCAGAGAAGAATTGGTCATCTGAGGAGGAGATAGACAGGTGATACGAAGATGAATTAAGGCCAGCAAAAGCACAAATAAGGTGAGTATAGAGGGTAGAATTTATGTCAGAAATTGGGAGGTCACTGCCAGAAAACCAATAGCCAGCTTTGATCCATGCTTGTGCTTTTGCAGTATGCAATTTTAAAGAGAGAAATACATGAAAGAGGATGATGATAGTAATTCTCGATGCCATTGGAGCTTGCTTGGTAAAAATACAAGGCAAATGTACAAAGACAAAAGCATGTAAATGTTCCAGTCAGGACTCGGTTCTCAGTGCCACCGTTACCAAGTTCCCGTATGTCTCGGTTCCGCCATGCTTTTTTATTTTATTTAAAAAAAAACTTTAAATTAATATTTTCTTAATGTTTTTTTAATTGTTTTAATTTATTGATTTCAATAATAAAAATATTTTTAAAAAAATATTATTTTAATATATTTTAAAATAAAAAATATTTTAAAAAATAATATTTACTAAACTCTCAAACATGGTTTAAACTAGACTCTTGTTAAAACTTTGTATTTTTTTTAAAAAAAATAGTAATTTCAGTTTTATTTTAAAATAAAATTTTAAAAAATTGTTGTTAACTCAAATGAAACTTAATTAAGACACCTCAATCGTTACAGAATTATTTTAGGATATATTTAGCATTGTAATAGCGGTAGTGTTTTAAAGTGTTTTTTATCTATAAATATATTAAAATAAAAAAATTATTTTTGATATTAGTATATTAAAATGATCTAAAAATATTTAAAAATTTATTTTAAATAAAAAAAATTAAAATTTTAAAAACACAATTTCCACCGACTGTACTACCAGGACCTGATAATAAAGTTGGTCGGCAGTGAGAAAGTGAAATATACCAAACACAAGGCGTTAATGCCAGGAAATTGTATTGTCCTTGTCCTTGACAAGTCGATTAATATCGATGATACAGGCATTTATTAAGGGTGCTTTTTTTTTTTATATATTTTGAAAATATTTACAAAAAGTTTTAAATTTTTTATTTTTTTTAATTAATATATTTTTAATATTTTTAAATAATTTTGATTTATTGATATAAAAAATAATTTTTTTAAAAAAATTTAATATATTTATGAGAAAAAAACATTTTAAAAAACAACCACAGCTATACTTTCAAATATTTTTTTAAATGTGGTTTTTTTTTCAGTGTAGAAGCGTGTTTAAGAAAAATTTTAATTTTTTTAAAATTAATTATTTTTTAATATTTTTAAATTGTTTTTTATTTGATGCGGTGATAATAAAAAATAATTTTTTATAAATAAAAAATATTATTTTAAAAAATATTTTAAAAAATATTAGTCACACAATATTTTACTAGCTTAAAAAAGAAAAGTCAATGGATATGTAGATGTGCTAAAATTCAATCAGCGAAACTTCAAATATCCCACCCCACAGCTATTGGGTTTTGTAACAATATTGCGAGGACAAGGATTTTTTATTATTTAAAAATAATAATTAAATAACATGTTGTGTATTGAGGGAGACTACACGTCGTTTGATTTACCAAGGTTTTAATCATTGTGGTCCATGAAAATTGAGATTTAAGTTTTTTTTATCAAAAAACCTGTTTTTTAATCTATTTTTTTTATCCAAAACATCTATAAAACATTATAAAAATCATGATAAATTTATTTATGACCTAAAAAAACTAAAAAAATTGCCCCAATAACTAAAATCAAGTTAAGTTTAGATCTTTTTTTTTCATGAACTTTAAAGGTAAAAAAATATATATAATATGAACTTCCCTCAACAATTGGAACCGTTTAATATAAATATTATTTGTTTTGGTGGCCTAAATTGGTATCAATGATATTTTTTTCTCTCTACTGTCGGAATTCGGCGACCTCTCTCTCTCCTCTCTCAACCAATGACCAAAAAATAACAAAAATAAATTTTTGTACCAAAATTGAATTGGAAAAATATTGAGGTATTGAAATTATATAATTTGCATGATTTTTAAAGTTCAAGGACCAAATTGTATCTTTTACGAAACTTATATCATGTCACCCATGTTTAACGCCTTTTTTTTATTCAGGTCCCTCTTCTTTCAATCTTACATTTTCATAAGAAATCAAAATCAATTGATCTTTAATTAGAACTAAATCGCCAAAAAAAAATTGAGAACCAAATTGAAAAAATATAAAAATTTGCATAGTTCATCCACAGTAATGTATAAGAGGATGAACGGTGGAGACTTGCACAGTGACAAAACCCACGAGTAATACTTAATAATAATAATAATAATAATAATAATAATAATAATAATAATAATAATAATATAATGGTCAGAGAATACAGTAGTTAAGTGGCCCGCATTACGCCGCGGGCTAATCTTTTATTTTCATAAAAAATATAAAAAAAATCTAAGATAAAAAAGTGTTGCGTCTGGCTGCAATGTCAGACCCAACAATAATATTTATAATATTAATAATAATATTTAACTTGTCTACCCAAATTCTTATATTTTTTTAATCTTTTTTTTTTAAATGGTTTTTTCGATAGTAATAATAGTTTTTCAAAATTTTATTAATGATAATAATAATTTTTATTTTTACCCTTCAACTATGGTTGTTTTTCAATATTGATAATAATATTTGTCAAATTTATTAATTATTTTATTAATAATATTATTTATAATACAAATAAAAATATTAATTATAATAAAAATAATAATATTTATAGCACAAATAATAATATTTTTAATATTAATAATTTTATTTATAATAAAAATAATAATATTTATAATACAAATAATAATATTTAGAAACTTAAGACTCAAGAACCTTGGGTCCTAACGTTGCACCCAAGAGAATTGAGTCTTGATGCAGGACCCATTAGTCTTCGGTCCCGATACCGAACCCAAGAAAATTAGGTTTTGACGCAGGACCCATTAGTCTTGGGTCGTGACGACGGACCCAACAAAATTGGGTCCTGACGATAGATCCAAGAGAATTGGGTCATGAGAAAGCACACAAGAGAATTGTATACGGCGATCGGGTCTGCAGACCCTAGCGCCAGGTGTCTACAGCTTTAGGCGTGCTGGGATGCAGGGCCCAACATTGTTGGGTCCTAAATTTGAGGCAAGGCCTAAAGAATGTGCGTCTCGAGGTAGAGCCCAACATTGTTGGGCCCTGCTGCGAGGCAAGGCCTAACGCAGTTGAGACCTTTTACCGAGGCAGGCCCATGACACATTAGCTTTGAGTCCTGCAGCCAAGCAAGACCCAATAACGTTAGGCCCCATTTTCCTACTGGAGACAAGATCCATGGCTATTGGGTCCAGCTATGCATCAGCACCCAACACTATTGGGTCCTATTGGGCAGCAATTCATGCCTCCAGCAAGAAATTGAAATTTAAAAAAAATATTGAGATAAATTTTTTTATTTTTTAAAATCTATTTCTTATATCATCAAATAAAAATAATACAAAAACATCAAATAATATTAATTTGAATTAAAGAAAAATGTTAAAAAATTGAAAAAATTTTAAGCATTTTTTTTACCGAAAAAAAAAATATGTTTTAATAAGAAAATTCAACCCAACCTCAAATAAAAAACAATTATCATCACCCATCTTTTGTACAATATAAAAAAAGTCTCATCAATTTATTTCTTCTTTACCGTATGAAAAATAAAATTAAATCAGAGAAAAGAAAAGAAACCTTAGACCTAGTCATATTGGAAATATCCTAAAATATTTTTAAAAAAAACATGTATTGAGATGATTTTTTTTTTGTAAAATCTATTTTTTATATCATCACATCAAAATAATACAAAAACATCCAAAAATATTTATTTGAAGTAAAGAAAAAAAATAAAAAAAATCCAAATTTTTTTTAAACCTTTTTTGAAAAGAAAAAACAAACATGCTTTAATAAAAAAATTCAACCCAACCTCAAATGAAAAACAATCATCACCAGCCAACTTTTGTACAATATCAAAAAAGTCTCATCAATTTATTTTCTCTTTACAGCATGAAAAAAAATTAAATACGAGAAAATAAAAATAATTTAAAGATGAAAAGAATAAAATTAAAAATATCTTAAAAATGAAAAAAATTTGGAAATCCTAGACCCAATGATATTGCCAAGCCAGACCCAATATCTAGAAAAAAAATTATAAATATCTTAAAATATTTTTTTAAAAAAATATAATGAGATAATATTTTTTATTTTATAAAATCTATTTTTCTGTGTCATCACATAAAAATAATAAAAAACATTAAAAAAATGTTAATTTGAATTAAAGAAAAAGGTAAAAAAATTTGAAATGTTTTTTTAAGCATTTTTGAAACGCAAAAACAAACTTGTTTTAATAAAGAAGTTTAACTCTACTTCAAATGAAAAAAAAAATTATCATCACCCAACTTTTGTACAATATAAAAAATATCTCATCAATTTTTTTTTTACTGTATGAAAAATAAAACTAAATTAGAGAAAAGAGAAAAATTCACAGACCAAATATCATTGGGTATGGTTGCGTAGCCAAACCCAAGGATATTGGGTCCGACTGTCCAACCAGGCCCAAGATCGGTATACCTTTTGGAATCGATTTGGGTCTGGCTGGCCAACCAGACCTAACATTATTTGGTCATATTAGGCAGCAAGATCCAACGCTATTGACACCTTTTGGAAGTGTTTTGGGTCTAGCTTGGTAGCCGGCTGTTGGGTCGAGCTGCCAAGTCATACCCAACAACTTTTGGTAAAGAAGGCAACACCTGTAGCTGCAATTCTTAACTAAAAATGCAGCTTCTTGACTAAAAACACAGCAAAGGTAATGCCCCCCAGAGTGCTACAGTGTCGTCCGCAGTGCAATGTGTCTGTGTCCACAGTAAATGCATAGTATTTTTCCCCCGCGTTTTAATAGATAGCAAAACCCAAACAGTGCAATACAAAGTAAAATCACTCACAGTCTACAGTAATATGAACACATGTCAGTTGCGTGTGGAAATTTATGCCATTTGATTTTGCCAGTATCATATTAGACCTGATAAAGCTATAAAAATCACAGGGAATATTATAGAAGGAATTATTTCTTGAGATCCTTGCAGATCATTCGCAGTGTGTTCTACGACCTTCACTTTCAGATTGTATCAGGTTCCTCTTTAATAGATATCTTATGGGGTTGTAAATCTTCTCTTAAATGAATGTCTGTATAAAGTCTTTTAGAGATCCCCGAGGGGTGTTATTAGGGGACCCTTCAAAGATCAAGTCAGTATGAGGTATTTTGTATGATAAAAAGACATTAGTGAAGGTATTAATGAGCTTTTATGAAGATAGAAAAGAAGAAGAAGAAGAAGAAGAAGAAGAAGATGTAGATGTAAAGGAAGAAGAGAATAAATGTGTTTATGTCTAAGAGCATAAGGTTTCGAACCTCTTTTTTGTGTGCTCAAGCTTCCTTTTATACTCCATGTCTTGACTTGCTTCATACGATATGTGAGGGGTAGAAATGTAATCTCGTAATGGTAGAATAATATTATTATACTGTTGATACCATCACATCTCATTAATATAAGCATGAACTACTTGTTTGTAATTAATGGGATGTGATGGGTATCATAATCACTAGCCTAAACTTAGAGTAAGGGAGGCTTAGAGTGGGGTTACTTTTCAGTTATGCGCTAAACTTATGTGTATTTGGGTTCAGCTTGTACATTAAACCCAAGTGTATTTGGGTTCAACAGTACGCCAAACCCAATAGGAGTAACACTGAACCCAAGAGGAATTGGGTTTAGCGGTACGTCGACCCCAATAGAAGTTGCATTCAGCTTTAACCCGAACCCAAGAGGAATTGGTTCCAATTGTATGCTGAACCCAAGAGGAATTGGGCGCGTACATGCCTCAGCCCAACTAGAGTTGGGCGTGAACTCGTCCTAACTCAACTTAGAGTTGGGCGTGGATGCGTTCGGGCCTAACTTAGAGTTGGGCCTGGACGCGTCGTGGCTCAATTTAGAGTTGGGTGGAAGTGTATTCCGGCTCAATGCAAGATTGGGTGTAGAGAAAACATAGCTCAATTTTAGGTTTAGATTTTCATATGATGGTATTTAAATGTGGGAGGTTTTTAAAAATCCATGACCCATCAAGACACGCAGACCAAACAGCACGGCTGAGAGAAAGAGGCAGGCAACTGCGTGGAGATGGAGTGTGGGGGCCAGCGTCGTATCAATTGCAATTACTTCTTGGTAGGTTTTGTTTTGTTTCTTCAGATTTCTAGACTCAACATTAAAGGTTCTTATAAGAAACTTTGCCAGCCCTCTTGTTTTCTTGGTCTAGCTTGGGCAAAGCTAATTAATGTTAAGGAAAGGGGCAACTGTCTCCCTTAATTTCTAGACTCAACATTAAACGTTCTTATAAAAAAAAAAAGTCCTAATTTGGCCCCTTTTCATTGTTCTCCTTTGCAGTTTTCTCATGATTTTGAGACAATTTAATCGCAAACCAACATAGAGATGCAAAAATAGAATTGCCCCTAGCTAGATCATTTGTAATTCCAGAAAGGTAAGAAGTTAATTTTGAAACAGTAAATATTTTTAATTAGTGGCTTATATATCCATGTTTAATAACTTACTTAAATATTTTTTTATAATTAAATGATAGAATAAACATATATGTAGACAATTAATTTTAAAATTAATTGTTTATAATAGTGTTTTTCTTATTTTGTTAAGCCAGGTGATATTTTATAGTGCTTTTTTAAATACGAAGAGGTGTTAGAAATATTTATCTTAAATTAATTTATTATCCTCTATTTATAAATTAGATGACCACATGAGAAATTTTTTTTTTTTTGAAAAAGTGTAGGTTGAAGAAGACTTTGATTTGATCCGAAAGATATATGTAACCTTAAACCATTGTCTTAGAGATCTACAAATATAATATCTTAAAGTACACAAACTTGTCATGGCTGAGATAATTGCAATTTTACTACACCTTCTTTTTATCAATCTACCAGAGACATTTATTTTTCTCATTTCAGTATATTGAGTTTCTCAATTTCACCAAAAATAGAACTTTCACATTAAAATTCTTTGGTAAAAATAAATTCAAATTATACAGCTCTTTGGTAACATGCATCTTTTTAAACTTAGTTTTACTTTACTGGTCCATAAACGATTCTGTTATACAATTATGCATGATCCACTAGTGGCAAATAATTCCCTATTAACTGACTGCTCAAAATTATCAGATTCTATAGACTTACCTGCGTTAGTATAACTAGCAAAATTACTTCGAGACAAGTTGTTCAGGAAAAATTTGTTGATTTTTATGACACTTTTTGGTCTTTCTTTTAAGGCCTTGGTTCTAACTTGAATGGCGTGGGAAAGATTGGGTGTCTGGAGGTGGCGACCATGGTGATCCGGGCAATGATCTCCGGTTCAGCTGCTTGTAGTAATAAATATCTGTGCTTTGATAGATCAATAAACTTGGGCACCATCCCAGTCCACAAAGTTTCTGAATGTTCCTTGCATTGACATGATTGCTTGTGCAAGGTAGCTTGATGCAATTGATGCCTGGAGGAGTTCGGTACGGAAAGGGAACAAAAGCATCCCACGTACGTGAACATGCAAATTATTAATCTCTGTTACAAAATACTATATGGCCTCTATGATGTTTACAAGAGCACCTTCTGGCGCAAACACACAACGTGCACTTATTCGTCTTATATTATCGGATTCTACTTTACCCTACCATGCTTGCTGAAGTGTCTACTGGCACAGAACTAGCACAAGCCATGTCCCACGTAAGAGAGTATCACCCCTTAATTGTGTTTGGTCACATGCATAAACAGCTAGCATATGGAGATGGTCTTCAGAAAATGACTGTGGTTGATGCTAACAAGACTGTATACTTGGATGGGGCCATAGTTCCTCGAGCTCGAAGATTAGTTGTTGAACAAGGAACCGACAACACAAACTCTATGAATGACGAAACTTCAGTGTTTTCCCCAGAGTCTGGAGGCACATTGCGAGCATTCACTTAATTCATTGGAGGTTCTGGAAGGAAGAGTGGATAAAATTGCAGAAACATGGGTTTCTGTTATTGGAGATGAGACCGCTTTGGAAGAGGAGCATGTATTGTTTCGACATGGCAATTAGCTTTCTCTGCAATTGAATCTGTTACGGAATAGCTAGTGCTGTGTGGAACCAAACTCTTGTGAATCGCTGTGTGTTGCTCCATAGCAAGATAGACAGTGCCTTTTGTCACCGATTCCGTGTGAATAATTGTGAATCCTTTGGTGGGCACATGTACTCGGTTGCAGATTAAATGTATTTCTCCAGCGCTGGCTTTGACACTGACTTGATCCTCACCTGCAGCTTAAAGTAGGAAGCAAACAGTTTCTAGTTTGGCTGAACTTTAAATTCTATTTTCAAAACGTGGATTTATTGCCTTCACATAAATACTCTTACTCTCTGTTTGATTCTTGGATTGCACAGGGATCGATAGAGTTTTTCACAGTGTTCATTTAGCGCTGACAGGCGTAAATTTCAGGGGAAATTTAAGAATATTTTGTTACTTTCCCAGTACAGGAGAGTTGCGGAAAGGGAAACCTTTCTCGGAAACAATTTGAGCATAACAAACTCTTAATTGCAATCTCTGCTATTTCTCCCTTACAGTATATTTTTTCAGCCCCGTTTTAGGAGAGTTGAAATCATCATAAATTTGGTAATTTTAATCCAGAAAACATTTATGATCCATGTACTTAAACTGTTTTTCTTTTTCTTTTTTAATGTTATGTGAAACGTCATTACGAGATCACTCGTGTCACAATTTCCTGAATCTTTTATTCTCTTCGGCATCTCAAATTCATGAACAGAAACACAGAATTGAGAATTCTATGAATGGCTCTCCTGGGAACACTAAAATGACTCCCTTTCTTTAGCATTTTTAATCATTTCATTGTAGTTGTTAAAATCAACCCGTTATCTAACCTGGTTGAGGGCCGAGCTCATGATGAACAAATTAACTTAGTTAAATTTTAAAACACTATCATTTTGGATAATAATTAAAAAATATAAATCTTGGAATTTATCCAATCAAGTCTTACTTGGATTTTTATTAAGTCAATTAAATTACGAGTTGACCCGTTAAGTCACTCAAGTTTAACCAGATTATTATTCAAAATAATTTTAGCAACCAAATGAGTCCATTATTATCTAAAAATCTAAATGTCATAGGTGTTTTACTATAGTTTAATTCATAGTAAAATGTATTTTAGACAATAATAAAATTATCTTTGTGCTTTCTGATAAAAAAAAATTGAGTCTAGGTGATGATTTTTTTTTTCACAGTAAAAATATTCTTTCTCTTATCCTCAAAATCAAGTAAATATTTAACTATATACATTTTTAATGTTATGTGAAATGTCATAAAGAGATCACTCATGTCACAATTTCCTGAATCTTTTATTCTCCTTGGCATCTCAAATTAATGAACAGAAACACAGAATTCTATGAATGGCTCCCTTGGAAACACTAAAATGGCTCCCTTTCTTTAACTTTTTTAATCATTTCATTGTAGTTGTTAAAAACAACTGGTTGTGGAACTCGGTTGACAGCTGGGTTGCCAGATCATCTCAAGATCAATAAATTAACCTAAATCAATTATAAAACAATGTCGTTTTGGATAATAATTAAATAAATAAATCTTGGACTTGACCCGATAAAATTTTACTCGGGTTTTTTAAATCAATTGAAATATAAGTTGACCCGCCAAGCAAATCCAATTCTGTCCCGCTTCGATACATTGGATTTACCAATCAAATATTAATTTCATCCGCTATTATCTTCAATGGACATTCTGGCAACCAGATGGACCCATTATTTGCCAACTATTTACTGTGCTTCACGTCCAGACACCTTTCAAGAAATGTCCACATTCTTTTGCCACCCAATCATTCCCGCCCACAGCTGTATGGATATTGAACGCTCTAGCTTCGATCCTAACGAGTCGGATCTTGTTGGGGCCTAAATTGCCTTCCACGGCTTCTGTTCCTAAAGGGATGCCGATGGATACACATAACAAGAGTTTCCCTCTGCCTTTGGTCCATGAGGTTGACCGATCTTTCTTTCTCCAGGGAGATACTCCTGTTATTTTCATCTTTCTCACTGAACATAGTTTCTCGTATATCGAAAGATTGTGTTTTAAGAGGTAGTTTAACTGGTCACGTCTTGAGTTTTTTTTTTAATAATTACTAGTTTGAGTTTCTTCTTAGTCATTAAAGGTTTACATGATCGTTAATTTTAGAACCGAGATATTAATTGAGATACACGCAAGTTGATTCGAATATTATGTTAATAAAAAAAAAATAGATAGTGGAAGCTTTTTTAGGTTTTTTAACTTCTCGGATTTGGCATATGAAATGAATTTTCAAGTCAATATTTCGGAGCCTCGTCAAGAACTATCCGAGGCTAGATAACGCCTGCTAGCTGATCATGTATTTGTGGGCTAAGAACCCATGCACTCGGTCACATTTGCTCTACAAACATATATTAAATCTTGAGATATTGAAGGAAGTCGCAGCACATCACCCGGTCTTGGTATAATTTTGTGGGCAAAGTTTGTTTTTTCAGCAGATTTCTAAACAATTGTCTTTCTATGTGCAAATAGTATATTACTTCTTTTTTCTTTTTTTATCTTTGGTCATCTTTTAAGACCTAGGTTTCTTTTCTTTTTTTTAGGGCACCAAAATCCAAGAATTCTGTGTTCTTTTTGACCCAGTCTTTGCCTTTGGACCGAAGTGTTTTAAAAAATTGGAGAACCTCTATGGTGGAGCTATTTAATTCAGTTTACTTCATAAACTAAGGAACTGCTGGATGCTAGTAGTCGCCTTTGTGTCTTGTCAATTATGAGATCCAATCTGAAAACTTGAAAAAGGGTTTGATTTACCATGTTAATTTATATCAACACAAAACACTGTAACACTTTGATATTATTGTAGATAATGATAGTGAAACGACTATTTTATTTTTTATTAGTCGGCCAAGAAGGTTAAATCCAGGGGTAAAATAATTATTTCTACGTGATTTATTTGTTATTTTTATTTTGATTACGAGTATAATTATATTTTTCTTTTCTTAAGAGTAAAATTCATTCAATATCCTTTGAAGCAATAAATCAGATAGTTAGTTATATAGGTTTTTTTTACTTATTTTTCTTTTCGATCTCATTACTAGATGTTGGTTTTTTTTTTTTTTAGAATAAGCTTTATGGTTTTCTTCGTCATTCATTTTATAAGATTATCTTAATTTTATAATTTAACTTAAGAGTTTGACGGATTGACTCAAATGGGTTTGCACATATTCGTTTG
>Ga0307517_10009629_pt1 | contig 13668 bp, 4 predicted proteins | sample 23_EM_MG_FD_194515 | JGI IMG/M metagenome (GOLD analysis project Ga0307517, IMG submission 194515) | Populus trichocarpa ectomycorrhiza microbial communities from riparian zone in the Pacific Northwest, United States - 23_EM | ecosystem: Host-associated > Plants > Roots > Unclassified | place...
AAAATTAAATGATGAAAGAGAGAATTATAACTCATAGTGTACAGAATAATTTATTTTTCTAAAATGTTTATTTTAATGGTAACTGATTTGTTTTCAGTAGCATTTAGATAATAAAATCTAATAAAAAGTTTCTAAGAAACAAATTTGTGAGCATAATTTTCTAATCCAATTAGTACAAACTAGGAATTGGTTTATGCTTCATTACAATCAGATAAAAAAATTTAAATGATTTTTTAAAAATTATTTTTTAACGAATGGCTAATATAATTTTCTATTTGTATGTAAAATTTTGATTATGAACTCAAAATTTAATGTGTACAAAGTAAAATTTTTAAATATCAGACAATGACATCTTTGACCAATTCGGGTTCACCCGAGTTAACATACCTAACTCGTGACTAGAATCATGGACCTGACAGGGCTTAATAACATTATTTTTTAAAATAGTTTTTATTTAATTATATGAAAATAAAAATATATGCTATTAGGAAAGTAACTAGATAGAATTATAAAATATCAATGATGGTTTGTAAAAAAATGTTATAGTCTTATTAAAAACAAAGTAAAAATTGAATTATCCTTAATAAAATAAAATTTAAAATATATATTTAATTAATTTAAAATATTTTAAAAAATTATTTTAAAAAAATAAATTAAATTAAAAGAAAAAAACAAAAACAAGCTAGGCTCACACTTCTGGAATTAATAAAAAAACTCACAAGCCCGTGCCTACTTTTTATTTTTATTTTTGCCTCTCGTCATTAGCTCTTTTTTTAAAATGAAGTGAGCGACAGGTCATTTGCAGTGGCAAATAATCTATCGCATGCTAGGTTGTTGGCTGGAATCCCACAACCATTACGGTGGTTGAAGGGAAATTCATTTTTCTACTAGTTTTCATCTGTAAAAAGAATTTAAAATCCTATATAAACCATCTAATGACCCAAAAACATCCCAAAATCACAAAACACAAACATAAAAATTAGTCAAAAAAATCAAAATTGAACCTGGTATACCTTTTCTGTCATGCATGAAGGAAAAACTCATTTTCATTAAACTCTGAAAAAAAGAATCTATTAATACAAATATCCTCCTTTTAGTAGTCGAATTGTGGAAAAACAATAAGTTTATATTTTTTCAATGAGTTTCTCTCCTTTTTTTTCTAATTCTATGATTGAGAAATGAATAAAATAAAATTTTGAATCAAAATAAAAAATCTTAAAACTTTGAAAATAGTCATTTATTTTATTTTTTTATATTTTATATTGTGGTTTTCTCACTTTAAATTCTGTTTTTCTAAATCAATTGTAAACTTTATCTTGTGGAATTAGGTTCAAGAAGTATCAAATAAACAAAAAAGATGAAAAAAAAACAGATGAAAAAGAAAAAAAAAAGAAAAAGGGAAGGTGCTTTAATATGAAATACCATAACCTTTATGCATGATGGTCGCATGTCGTCTGTTTGGTGTGGGCCTATAGACCATCCAGACAGACCCATTTCACTACAATCGAAAATGCCGTCCATGAATTCCTCATCTAGAATTATAACGACAGGAACCCTTCTGGTGGGACCTGCTCTTATCTGTTTGATTTTAGTTCTTTGTATTTTCCTACACCTTTGACGTGAGAGCAAATTTTCAACGCTGGAAGTTTGACCTCTCTTAATCCAACCAGTCAATGGTTTGATTTTAATTGAGGAGACAGCAGGTTTCCCCACGAGTCCCCTGCTGGCGGTTTCCTTCTGAAAGCGTGTGGTTGATATTATGATAAATGATATTTTTTAAATATATATTTTTTATTTTTAATATTAATATATTAAAATTATAAAAAAATATTAAAAAATAATTTAATGTTTTTTTAAAAAAAAAAATTCAAATAGACTTCTAAAACACATTCAAAGACTAATTTAATGCTAATGTCAAACAGATTATAGGAATATAGACAAAAACTCGTCTAGAACATTGATGACTATTTCCAACAACAGAATCAATAAATGACACGAAGCATAAATATCTTAGGATCTTTCCTTTCCTCCGAATCTTGAAAGGAGTTTGCGAGACTTTGAGAATCTACAAAAATAATTGTTGGCCTTCCATTGAAAAATAAATAAATAAATTAGATACACAAAATGAATTTATTTTTAAAAAAAATTAAAAGAATTAAAATCTACCATATGAATAAAACATGAACTCCAAAGAATTTATAGTGCAAAATATTCTTTTTAAGTCATTTTTATACATTGGAAAGTTTTAAAAATTAATAAATATATATAGTTTTATTCATAATAATGTATATAGGAATAATTTTTATAATGGGTTGATGAATATTTTACATAAAACAAAACAAAGAATATAGCTCGGGATTTATACTGGGTGAGTTGTGTATTCAATATCGTACTAGAAAACTTTTAAGGGTATATTTAGTATTATGGTAACTTATATTTTTACGGAGAAAAAAGTACTTGGTTATTAAAAAATTTTGTTTTTAAAAGCATTTCACATTTTATTTTTGTAAAAACTAAAATAACCTATTTTTTACTCAGGAAAACATGTTTATTTTTATTTATTTTACATATAAAAATTTATCTCATAGTAATTTTAACTAAATATATTTTTAACAACCACAACTAATAATATTTTTAAAATACATATATTTTTAAATTATAAACACGAAACTATCTCGATATTAATTACACACTAAGGCCTCGAATCCAAACTTAAACTTACGAGAGTGGGTACACGGCAGCGACCTCTGTTCTGTGTTTCAGTGCCAAAGCCACGAACAGTAGGCCGCGTGTATCTGTCATCCGTGACATAACCAACTACGTCACTTGAAAAAAAGCCCCTTCTTTGTCACCAAAACAACCCTCCAAAATATCCCCAAGTGCCATAATTGCTTTCAAAGCCCGCGTGTACTAAGTGTTCCAGCTGGTTTGCCATGTCACCACCCCCATCGTATATGTACTCCTCCGCTCTCTTTCTTTCTCCAAAAACAAAAAAAAACACAAACTTGCAGCAGAGCAGAAGACCAAACCAGGAGAAAACATTTGACCCCGCGAACAGAAGTACGAAGCAATTTCAAGAATGCAAAGACCCTCGAAGAGATCCAAAATAGGCGAAGCTCCGGCAGCGACCCTCTTTTCACCGCCGGGAATTTCACCGATGAGATTGACCCAAGATCAGGAGTCGGCTGTAATGGTTGCTGCTCTCAGGAACGTAGTTTCTGGCACCAGCTCAACTGATTTTTCAAGGGAGTTCAATAGTCTTAATGTGCCGATCACCACTTCATATTCACAATTTGGAAGTAGAAGCAGTAACGGGAATGGTTTTTGCATCTCAATATGGCCTCCATCGTCGGATCTTGACATGTGTGCTGTTTGCAAGATCAAAGGCTGTTTAGGATGCAACTTTTTCCCGCCAAATCAAGAAGATAAAAAAGACGACAAGAAAGGGAAAAGAAAGAGAGTAAAGAAAAATTACAGAGGTGTAAGGCAACGGCCATGGGGGAAATGGGCGGCAGAAATAAGAGATCCGCGGCGGGCTGCAAGGGTTTGGTTAGGGACGTTCAGCACAGCGGAGGAGGCGGCAAGGGCCTATGACAAGGCAGCCATTGATTTTAGAGGGCCAAGAGCTAAGCTCAATTTTCCATTCCCTGACAGTGGTATTTCTAGTTTCGAAGAGAGTAAAGAAAAGCAAGAAGAACAAGCAAAGCAGCAAGAAATAAGCGAGAAGAAAAGTGGATTTGAAGCGGAAATGGGGAAAGAGAGTGAGTTCTGGGATAAGATCGGGGATGATGAGATACATGAATGGATGATGATGATGTTGGATTTTAGCAATGGGGATTCTTCAGATTCTACTGGCACTGAAAGTGCTGCTACTATCGGGATTTGATTACTTTTTCCTAGTTTCTTGATTTTAATTTTAGTTTCCTAAGAATGGTAATTGTAAGAAAATTCTTTTTGTTCTTTTGTTTTTTCAAGAAAGAATCCTCAAGTAGTTGGTCACAGAGCGTTAACTTGTACAACTCTTGCCATACAATTTATAATGAAGTATTGTACTAATTTCTTGCTCTTAGCAGCACAGAGAATTGATGAGACAAACAGTTCTTCTGTAGACACGAGTCCCTCTGTTTTTATGTCCTGTTCCCCCTCTGCGAAAATCTAGAATGCAACAGGGACCCACGTCAGGTATAAATTAACAGTAAATCTCACGCGATGAAAAAGGCGACCGTTGCCCTGTGGGCTCCACCCAGCTGAAGCGATAATATCATAGTACTGCTTGTACAAGCATCAACTAAACTACATATCATCACGTGGGTTTTCTCCGTGGACGAGAAATCAATTTTTTTTTAGTTTAACATGGGTGTCCGGATCAGCTTGCGCGTATCTCAGCTTGCGCGTATCTCGACTAATCCTACGGGCCGTGAAGTTAACGACCATGTAAGCCTCCAGTGGCCATCATATGAGCAACCACAGGACTCGAACCTGAGATTACAGAGGGAGCAAATCTCTTGTTCCCAAACTCTTACTACTGGGCCACCATCTAGATGGTTATCAATTTTAAACCATGTTGAACATGCCCTTATATATCATCACGTGTGAATATGAAGTAAAAAACAAGAAATAAAAGATGAGCAAACTGAAAAGAAGAGAAAGATAGTGGCGAGGATAAGAATATGCACAGCGTCAGGGGGAGATTAAATTAAGTTTTTAAATGGTTGATATGGTGGGAATTACTCGGTTTGGACAGTCTGTGGAAGCACTCGGGTCCTGCCAATAAATAATTGAGTTCTCATATAAGCACGTGGTTAAAATGGTAAGTGAACAGCACTGTGGGTCCAGAGGGGTGATTGTGGCAAAAGAATTTAATCTTAGATCCTGTCTCCTCTCGTCCATTGTGGGCTAGTGGGTGTTTTTTTTTAATTAAGTTGCGGTAAACAATCACTCTCGTGAGTAGATTAATTAAGAAATAATTAACGTTATATTTATTTTTATATTTTAAAAATGTTTTTTAAAAAAATTAAAATTTTTTATTTTAAATTAATATTTTTTAGTGTTTTTAAATCATTTTAATATGCTAATATTAAAAATAATTTTTTAAAATAAAAAAATATTATTTTAATATATTTTCAAATAAAAAATACTTTAAAAAATACCTACAACAACATTCTTAAACACTCTTTGAAAAAGCTACTAGACTTCCTTTCCTTGTGAAACGAATAACTATCAAAGTGTACAGATTCTATAACTCTCAAAGCGTGTAGATTTTTTCTGTTTGGTATTGTGGTTGCTTTTGTAGTTGTGGTTTAAAAAAAACAGTTTAATAAAAAGTGTTTTTTGTGAGGTTCGTTTTAAAATTTGATGTGTTTGGTTAAAACTGCAGTTGAAAAAAAATAATTTCTTGTATTTGGTTAATATGCTTTTTATATGAGGTTTAATTGTAAAATTACCTAAAAAAACATACATCTATATTTATATTCAAAGCCTTTCACTATCCGGGCTTTTCTTGTCTGCATTTCCTTTTCGCCATGGCTCCTACAGCTTCGATGCTCCTACTTCCCTACCATAATAAATCTTCGTCTCCACCATCTCCTTTGTCTTCAACACCCTCACCGGCAAGACAAACCAATCTTTAAAGGAAGATCTCGGGGCAAAGAGTCTTTCATGGTTGGTCCTTCCTCGCCCGCTAATGATTCTGACAAGGTAAAGAGGTTTAAAGAAGCGCTTGAACGTAGCTTTTGGTGCTAGGATGACTTTATGGTTTTGCGGTCCTTCCATTTTCTTCTTTATTTTCAATAATTGTAAAAACTCTAGTTTGGGGTGGTTGTGAGGCAAAAGGGTCCAGTATTTGTACATGTAATGCCAGGCATCATGTGATGAAAACTGCTTGTATATATATTTGCAATTGCTTTGGATGGATTTTACTTTGATCAAACAAAGGGGAAGGGTATAGAGCTGTTAGCTCGGGCAAGAAAAGTTTTTTGTTACAAGAAAAAAAGTGTCGGTAAAAGGAGAGCACGGAGTGAAAAGCAGGTGTGAATTGCTTTTCACAAACTGAGGTCCAACCTCAGTTTTTGAGTGGGGTCTATGTCAAATAAAAGTGTGGTTCGAAATTACCAAACACCTCAGTCCTGCTTTTATTGTCAATGGCAGCCGTAGCCACAGTGTCAAACGGGCACAATATTACAATGATGTACCTGAGGCGTACACGTGCACGGAGAACCGGTCCATCTTCATCACCACATGTTACTAAATGGCTTGTATGACCTGCCTGCCCGCACGGGCTGATATCAAGTGAATATTTTTCGCAACGGTAAATCACGGAGGAAGTGTTGGTTACCGTAATGAGATAAAATTAATAGATACAGAAACATTAATTTTGTCTAATATATTACTATTAGATATAATTTTATCTTCATTTTCTTTATATCTTTATCTCTACTAAAAAAAAATATTTCTTCCTAACAATAGACATGGCTTAAATAAATTAGACATGATAGTGTATGAAATGCCTGTAATTTATAAAATTTTCTTATTTGAGTATATTTGTTTTTAGCATGGTACTTGTTGTCCTCGTAAAATTCTATCAATTAAATACCCAGCTAGTTTTGTTGTAATGCTAACATGGTAATTCACTCTCTCTCATGTCAGTCGAAGTTAATATTATTTTATTATTTTATATCTTTTAAGGATAACGACATGACATGTACTCTTACTTTATAATTTTTCTATTTGTGTGCACGTATTTTTTTTTTTTTAATGTTTGAGTGATTGTACTAAAAAAAAATTAATCAACTAAGTACCTTAATTAGTTTTTGTTATAGATATGTTCGTGTGATATTTTTTTTATCAAATGGGCTTAAGTATTAGAAATTAACAAGCATAAAAGAACAATCCTTGAGTAATTTTGCATAATTTCTATGTCATATCCTAATATAACTCAAGGACAATTTTGAAATGAAAAATATAATTTTAATTATCAATTTAAATAGAAAAATATTAAAAAATATATTGAATAATTAGATACTACACAATGATATAATAAACAAATTTAGAAATGTGGAAAGAGAAAACTTGTCCAATTATATAAAAATATATAAACCTATTTGTATTGAAGACAACAAACATATTTGATAATTATAGCAAAAAATTATAAAAACACTTGATCGATCAAAATTTACAAGTACAAGTATTCAAATAGAAAAAAAAATCATAAATATAATTTTTCTTAAAAAAAGAAAATAATATTATCCTGGACTCACTTAACAAAGAATTTAATGCTATATATATAAATATTCTAATAATAAAATTATTTATTAAGTTTTTATAAATAGAAGTAATTAAATAAAAGAAAAATCAATGAAGATACTCAAGTGAAAAAAACCATAAACTACATAAACTTCACGTATTGATGATGTCCCAAGAAAAATCCAAGTAGCTTAGTAGCAATGTTTATATGTTGGATAATTTATTAATTTCTTAACTCTAATAATCTGATTCATTCTTTCTAATTAAGGTGGTTGATGCTTGGTAATCCAATGTTGTCGGAGACTGGTACCTGTAAAATATTTCATTTGATAAATCTTGGGACTCTCAAATGTTTAATTGAATATTTTTTTAGAGAGAGTGCAATTATATTTTAAAGAGAGATGTTCTGAAAATATGTATGCAGTAGATAGTAGAGATTGTGAACATGAATGATTTATGAGTATTTATAGCTTATGAGTCTAGTTTTTTTTGTAAAGAGAAGGCGTTAGAATGTAATTTTGCCTTGACAGTATTAATGAAAGATCAATATCCCTTACACAAGCATTAATGAGAGATAAATATCTGCCATACAAACATTAATTGAATAATAATATAATAGATCATTGAGAGATTTTTTTATATTACCTCTTACATAAGATTAATGTTGATGAAAATACAGTAGGTTTTAAAGAATTTTTATACATTATTCTTTACATAACATTAATATTAATAGAAATATAACATATATCTTTGTAAAATTTTTATACATCTAAAAAAAATATAAGAGGAAAGAAGAGTAGAACGTAAAATACAGTTGAACATGTATGAAAACTGAGATTTTCTTCCGGGCAAAGCTCTTGAAAAAAAGGTTATTCCCTAAAACTCAGTCCATGGAAGCTGGGTATTTTTCCATCTACTGATCCCATAAAGATCGAGTCCAGACATCTTGTCTGAAAACCTTGAGTTTTTGAACTTTCTTAGTCGCAGGTCACTTCCAAGCGTGCATATTATTAGATTGGTTTTATTCGTAAAACTCGTGATTCGATAAAGAAAATAGATAAAAACCATGTAATATTACCCGTTTCCATGATGATAAAAAGGAATTGATCACAAATCGCCGTTAAAATCCATGCCCCACGTTTAGGAGACGAGCACACAGGCTACCCAAGTGAGAGACAGCTAAAAAACGTTACTAATCACTAAAACAACTTTTACGCTGTCATGCCTTGTAGATTAAGTTTATTTTTACATTTTAAAAATGTTTTTAAAAAAATATAATTTTTTTTTAAATTAATTTTTTTTTAATTTTTTAAGATTATTTTGATATGCTGATATCAAAAATAATTTTTTAAAAATAAAAAAAATATTATTTTGATGCATTTTCAAGTAAAAAACACTTTGAAAAACAACTGCAACCATACTCTTAAACCAGCTGAGCCTAGAGTGTTTTTTTTTTTAAACAGCGCTCACAACAACAACAACAATAATAATAATAATAATAATAACAAAAAATACTTGATTTATTTTTTGAAAAATAACACTTTTGTTAGTTATATTAATCTAAATAGCTTAATCTATTAAAATGAAGAGAAAAAAACGGGTAAGCATTACGCTACTTCCATCAACATAATTCTTCAAAAAAAATTAAGAAGTCGTAATTTATAAACAAGATTTAAAGGGTTGTATTAATATCACAATTTGCAAGAAACCCTCTGCCATGCTTTCATTCACCTAAAGAAATAAACTATTCACAAAACTAACGGTGAGAAAAAGGTAAAGATTCACACGAGATACAAGCAGAAGCCACACTCAGATAGAAGATGGGGAAAATGAAACAAACTGAACTGAAAATAGCAGAAGTGAGCTGCACAAGAGGAAAAGAACAGCCAAATAGACAAAGATGGTTCATTTTCAGCCGCGTGATCGTTTGCCAGAAAGGCTGATAGAGCTGACTTTCATTGGGGTTGCCACCACAAGTGGAGCTTCCGGAGAGTCACTAACAGCATACTTGTCATGCATGAAACGGCTTTCTACAATAGACTCGTCCTTCAGCACAGTCTTATAACAATAACAGCTCTTGAGACCTTGCTGATTCCGGTAGCAGTCATGAGCGCTGTTCTTCACACGCTGGAAGTCCCATATCACGCTGAACTTGCCCACTGTTGCGACAAGGTGACGCTCTTGTTTACCATTCTCAGTGACCTGAAAGATAACATCAAATATGGGAAAAACACAAAAACCAATCGACTAAATTCATATCAGGCATAACAGAATTGCAAGAACCCAACTCAAGACTATCAACGGTTAACACTTATAGATTCATGTTAGGATGTAGACGCATTTCTCCACTTGAGTACACAGATAACATTAAGATAATCACATTCATATGAATGTACAAAGAGTTCACATGGTAAACAAGTTTAACATTTGATGAATTAATTATGCAATCAAACTCATCTTGATCCAATTACTTCAAGAAAACACGTTTACAAGAAAGAAGAGCACTTTAACCTAATCACTGCATCATGAATATCGTGGTTTCCTGCATGATAATTAACATGGCCACTTATGAAACTCTTGTCAATCATATTTGCTAAGACATGAAACTGCCTAGGACACTTGATAGCATCAGCAAGTTTGTGTGGATCTATTCTCAGAAAGAAATTGATAATATTCCCATAGAGGTTGAAGTGTTAACTCTACTAGGAGTGTTGACAATACCAAAATGATTTTAACCTATGCATCACAATGGGTGACTGCATAGCCACCAAGATGACTAAAAGGGTGTTTCAAGTCGAGTTTTAATCTGTTTTTCATTAAAATTTTAAATTTATTTTTGCTTCAAATTAATCTTTTTTAGTGTTTTTGGATTGTTTTGATGTTAAAAATAAATTTAAATAACTTTAACCTAGAAGAGCATATAAATTTAAGATGGTCTTATGGGTGGTTCTTGCTGTTTCAGAGATTTCAGCTAGAAAACAGAGTGCACGAAGCATAACTTTGGTGAGGGTCTTATTTACGGCACAATAAATGCATTCCACGATTGAACACGATTGCTGCATATTAATTAACAGCAGGGAACATGTGTAGATTAACAGTAACTAGAGCATAGCAATCAACAAAAAAGGCATATATACGCAATAACTAAAACATACTGCAAAAGCATGTACAATTATGTGTTCTTACCCATGAGAAATGGCCACCATGAAATTTATTACTCGCACCAGCCATATGAGAATCCAAAGGAGTTAGCTTCAACAATCTTGGAGCTGGTATCTTATTTCCCATTCGACCACTAAAACCAGTCTTAGTCTTTCCATCCTTGTCTGTAAACAGAGTGCAAACGAGGATTAAATATGTGTCAGTTGTCCCCAACACCCATTTCCCATCATATGTAACATCCACATGAGTGATTGGCGAACCAAGCCCTGGAAAAGCTGTCTTAGCCTGCCTCATTGATGTCCTGGAATACAACCTAATCTTCCCATCACGCGATCCGACAACTATCGACCCATCACCCGCACTAGCAAAGCACTGAAAATTAGTCCCTCTAGAAAACTGGTGCCCCTGAGTCCAATTCAAAACAGGTGAATCGCCACCCTTAACAACATCCTGCACTATCCCTCTCTTATCCCTCATGTCCCATTGACACAACCTATTATCATCCAACCCCAAAAACGTACTCTCAGACGGATCCAATTGCGACCCTTTAGTATCATTTGTTATATCCCTCATGGTTATATCAGTCCCATCTTTCTCAAACTTCCACTCAGTCACGATCTTCCCCGTGTCAATATCAAGCTGTTTAATCCCAGTAGAATGTGGCTTCCCTTCCTTGAATGGACTTGTTAACATCATATTTGTCTCCGCCTTCATTAACATTGCCTTCTTTGGCGTAGACTGCTCCAAACTAGACCCTCCACTCCTATTACTATCAAACTTCACACAAATACCCTTCCCATGAATCCCTTTACTATAATTCCTGAAAACTTGAACCCCCAAATCATTAACCAAAAAACTATTATCTAAAGCACCTAAACTCAAACTTTGCACATCCCCATTCGCCGCTTCCTCAAACTCCTCCAATAAATCCTGATCAACACGCACTGGCTGCTTACCACTCTTACTATCCTCCTCCTCCACCGCATCTTCCCACATCGAATCGTCAGCTATTTCAGGCTTAAACCACCCGATAAAGTCCTTAGAAAAAATTTTCAACTTATTTTCTTCAGTGGCACTAAGCCCATGAACATTTTCAAACAAACAATCTTGAAATAAACTAACAAACTTTCTATACTCTTCATCACTAAAAAACTTCAAAGCCCACACACCCTTATTGACAAAATCGACTCTGCTTTGGTCACCAAACATTTTCAATTGCATTTCCATAGAAACCCTAGCTTTCACTCTAGACCCCACTTTCAGAACCCAAAAAGAATCACCATCTCCTCGACTTTCATCATGATCAGAATCGGAATCATCAGGGCCGTTGTTTTTTATGAATTTATAAGAAGTGTGTTTGTCAGAGAGGACCCATTTAGCATTTGGCGTGTTGCCACCGATATGAAGGTAGAGCTTGACGGGGTTGATGGTAGTTTGGGAATTTGGAGGGTATTTGAGTTTGAGGGATTTGAGCTTGGAATCGATTTCATCGAGGGTTTTCTTTGACGAGGAAGTGGCTTGTGGGGTTTCCTGGCGTTCTACGTAGTCGTAAATGGGTTCTTCTTCGTCAGATTGGTATTCTGAATCTGTGTCTGACGATAAGTCTTGGCCTTCAAGGCTGCGATAGGTACCCATTTCTTGCGGTTCTTAAATTCTTGGGATCTGTGAACATGGAAAAAGAGATTGGATTTGGAATAGTTGGGAGGAGAAAATGGATATGGAATTTTCAGTGTTGTGGGAGCTTGTTGCGCTGATCTGCTGGAGCAGTTGTGGGCATTTTATAGAAGACCAAGGAATCGAATGCAGTGGGAACAAAATTCAAGACATCAAATTTCAATACTAGATAAATTCCATGTGTTATAACTTCATTAATAGAAGATCTAAAATTGTTTTTAATTAAAAATAAAAGGATTGATTCGGTGTATAGAACTCGTCCAACGGAATATACAAAATCGAAAAACCAGTCGCTATTGATTTTTTCTGATGATCTCTACCAAACTAACGAAGGCTAGGCAACCGTGAATGTACACAATTACGCGGGGTATAAAAGATGCTCCAAATTTAATTTTAAATAATGTAGCTAAACTAGTAATGTTTTAGATTTATGTTTTAGAAGTTATGTTATTATAAATATTAGGGTTATTGAAAGATTATTTAACTATTAATTTTAAAATTTTATAAGATTAGTTGAATTACACGTAAATTACCTTGAAGAAAATTATAAACATATTTAGAACAAGAAAATTATAAACATATTTAGAACATCATAGCAAAAATGTCTTTTTGTGTTGCACGAGGGATAAATTGGATAATTGATATCTAAAAAATTAAAAAATAATAATGAATTAATAACACGTTAACAATTTTTTTGGTGAGAGGGATAAATTGAATAATTAGTATCTAAAAAATTAAAAAATAATAATGAATTAATAACACATTAACAATTTTTTTTTTGTTGATAAAATAGCATCGTTTTGGATATCAACTATGATATTTTATTATTGTTGTGGTTCAATACAAAACACAATTATGCTACAATGTAATTTATGTTGTAGTTGAGAAAACCGAACATCAATTAACTGTGAACTTGCTTTAGGTTAGTTATTATATAAAATGACAGAAAACGCCATGCTTTCTTTTATCAAAGTTACGGTAAGGTTTGAACGCCAACTTTCTCTTTGTTTGGGAGATAGTGAATCATTTCCCGGTCATTCTTATAGATGTTTCAAGCTCAGATACCAGAGAAGTCACAAGGCAAGGCCATGAGGAGGCTAGGAAAAGTGGGTCCGACGAGGGAAGGCACAATGGTCGGTGGTGAAGTCCCATGAGGCTAGGCAAGACCATGGTTTGAGGGGCTAAGAGAGGCTACAGGTTTTGATAACACCATGGGTTTTTTTATCTTCTTCTTTGATAAAGTGGGTCCGACGAGGGAAGGCACAAGGGCAGTGTTTTAAGACTCGGCTCGGCCCGGCGGGTCCACCCGGGACCCGGCCGACCCGGGCCTGTGGTCGGGCCAGGTCTAAGCAAAAAACAGGCTGGGAATTGGCCCGGCCAGACCCGGTCGACCCGGGACCCGACCGGCCCGGCCAAACCCGGCTGAGACCCGGGTTTATTTTTTATATATATTCTTATGCCCGAAACGACAAGAGCAGAGAGACGAATCACGAGCATTGCAGAGCAGAGAAGTGAGAAGAAGACCTAATTAATTTCAAGAATTTGTCAAACCCATTTCTTAAAAAGTTGGAGTCGAACCCAGAAAGTTTG
>Ga0307517_10009630_pt1 | contig 13666 bp, 12 predicted proteins | sample 23_EM_MG_FD_194515 | JGI IMG/M metagenome (GOLD analysis project Ga0307517, IMG submission 194515) | Populus trichocarpa ectomycorrhiza microbial communities from riparian zone in the Pacific Northwest, United States - 23_EM | ecosystem: Host-associated > Plants > Roots > Unclassified | place...
TGATGGATAAATATCCCTACATCTATATTAATGTTTCATGAAAATATGGTGTATTATTGAAGGACTTTTATATATCTATAAGGTGCATGGAGATTGAGATCCAAGATGTAAAATAAGGCTAAGCCTGTGGAGGTTGAACTCTTCTTCTAGGTTAGAGATGAGTCATTCCATTGGTTGAGTTCAATGGATGATGTGTCCATCCATGACGAGCCCAAGAAAAGCTAAGTTCGTCCCTTGAGGAACCCAAATAAGGTCAGTTCCATCTCTTCTACGTGCTAAGAAAAAATTGTTAATTTTTTTAATGTGTTCAAGGGACTTGGTAATCTGGATAGCTCCATGCCTATTGATTTCCCTTTGTATTTTTTTTTTTTAAATCATTTCTTTCCTAACTCAATTTTTTTTCCAATACAATTAAATATAAGAAATTAATATTTTTTCTGTAAAAAAAATTATCTTTATCAAAATATACTTTTCGACAAACCAACCAAAATTTTATGAAATGACGGATCAAATCTCACTCTCAAGATTATACTTTTGTTCATGATTTATATAATCTGCATCGGAAGTGTATAAATTCAAACCTTTTGTCACGAAATTTTTCATACAAATAAAACTCACAAATGAAATGGTAATTTATAAAAGCAATTTTCCATTGCATATACTTTTAGTATCTCTGGCATGCTCATTAATTATTTCGAATCACAATCAGAGAATCGGAGGCATTAAAATCACTGAGTTGCTCTGGTGATTGCCTAGTGGATGACCTTTCTGCCACGCTCCACTTGATTCTCCAGGTTTTGTGGACGACATCCTCGACGACGGCGTGTCCTCCTATCATCTCAATCCTCTCCGTGCAGATTTTTCACCATGACAGCTTCCATTATGATTCTAGCACGTGCTTTTCCAACCCCTTCTCCTAGAGGCATTTCTCTAATTTGCTTGATGATTCCTTCCATTCCGTTGTGACACGTCACTTCAGAGTACCATGTAATGTAATTGAAAATTTTGAACAGTAGAGGTTGAAATGGAACATCTAGACAAATGTTATGATAAAAATGGTTTTAAAAAAATATTTTTAACTTAGAAATATATGTTAAAATAATATTTTTTTTATTTTTATAAAATTTATTTTTAACATTAAAATAATATAAAAACATTCAAAAGTTATTAATATAAAAAAATTTATTTTTTAAAAATTATAGTTAAACTGTGAAATAAAATTCGTTTTAATTTCAAATAGCGTTTATTTTATTGTTGAATCAATATTTTAAATTTTTTTTAAACTATTTTTTATTTAAATTAATATTTTTAAATATTTTTAATGTATTAATATTAAAAATTAAAAAATATATAAAAAATATTATTTTAATATATAAATTAACTTACCCAATTTCGTAGTAACATGACATTTCCGCAGTCATTTGTTTTTGAAAAAACTCAATTCAGTCCCTGACTACTACCCCATCATCTATTGAGTCTCAAAGTTTTTGATTTTATCATTTCTCTTTAAAAGGTAATTTTAGCATCAAATCATAATAAATTTCCTTTAATTTACTAAATTATATAAAAAGAAAAGTGGAGAAAGATTTACCATGACTTGGCATTCAAATTATCATATCACGAAATATCGTGGTTTATTTTTGACACATTTGATGGGAGCTCTTAACAAGTATATGTAAGTTGGATAGAGTCTAAAACTGTCAGTAGCTATTGATGGATGGAAAAGTGATATTGTCCAATGTCAATTCGAGATGGGATCGATAAAATAAAATTTTCTGGACTTGATTGACAATGAAGCAATACTTCAGGGGCTAAGTTTAAGTTTTCTCTCTTTCGGTAAAATTGAGATCCACAAAATAAAATCCGTTTTTCTGGACTTTATACTCATCTCATAACAGAAAGCAACTTATTCCGTTACTGCAGAGCATCGCAGAAGCTACTGCTGGCAAGCATGATAAAGAAGGCTCGAATCTCAACGACGCACAGTGTATAATCCACGTGTAAACTCATCAGCTTTCCACGTAGACATGATAAAACAACCACGGTCCCACAATAGAGTTTCGGTGACAAAAAGTTGAAGAGGGCGCGAAAGCAAACCAGTGCATTGCTGCTCTCTTCAGTTTCTACTGCCCCGGCCCGCATTTCAAGCCACTTAAACGGCAAAACCCTCCCTTCCTCTCTCTCTGTCCAAAACACACTCTCTTTCAGTTTTCCGTTGTAAATCGACGGCAATGGTGAGGCCAACTCAGGATACGATCGAGACATTCATGAGAATCACCGGCGCGTCTGATTCACTCGCGGTTCGAAAGTTGGAGGTGCTACATTTTCCCGATCTTCCATTTTTACTCTCTTGAATCTACTTCGTGCTACTCTTAACCTCAAAATACTGTTAGTCTGATTCTATAATACTATCTATAATCCATTGCCATTAATTATCGTGCTATAATCTGCAAAATCTGAAATAATCTACGCATTACTTTGTTTTTTAGGGTTTTAATTTTGAGTTAATTTTTTATTTCTATCTAAATTTGTTGCAATGTGAATATTCCTACTTAGCGATCATTATGATTTTCTGTTAACAGATCTAAATTTGTTTGGTAAGCAGGAATATGGAGGCAATCTTGATCAGGCTGTGAATGCTCATTTTATTGAATTGGAAGCAAACGCGTACGGCATCATTTTTTTTAATGATTCGTATATTTGCAAAAAAAATCATAGATATTTTATTTTATTTTATTTTATCTCGATTTCTCATCCGCAATTAAGCAAGAAATGGATCGTGCATTCTGTAGCAGTGTGTTTTTTTTTTTTAATAATATGTTTTGCATTTGTTTAGGAGAAATCAATTGTCTGCTGCTTCCCCTCAAAATAACTTTGCTGATACGAGAAATCAAATGCAATCTGGACAGCGTGGGATTTTACCTTTCGTATCTGCTGCTAGAAGTTTTAGGCCTTCATTACTTCTTGATCCTAACTATAGGAGAAATCTGTACAGCCAAATTGGTGCTTCTGTTTTCCCTACTAGTAGGGGACCACAGTTTTCACCCAATGGTGAGATTAATAATGGCCATGGGCAGCTTTATCATTCCGGACCGGGGCATGGAGTTGGTGGTGTGAGTGGAACTTCATTAACACACGGCTCACAAATTCATGGAAGGAGCACAAGGGATGCTGAATCACATCATTATGGTGATGATGTTGAGGAAGAGATGATCCAGATGGCCATTGAGGCTTCAACCCAGGAGGTAAAATTGGGTCATATCTGTAAATAATGAAGTTCACTGTACATATATCAAAGCTAACTTCTTCTTTTTGATCTATTTATTGTGTTTATGCTTTTTGTATGCCTGCCTTGTACATTGATGTACAATTTATTTGATACTGGGCTTTTGCAGGGGCAGCTTCACGTGGAAGACGATGAGTTTGCTCGTGCACTAGAGTTGTCCTTGAAGGTTTCTATATTTTTCCTTCTCAGATTGTGGTTTCTACATCCATGGTCATTGTTTCTGTTAATCATGAATTGTTTTCAGACAGCAGAACAAGAAAAAGCAATGCGTGATCAGACGTTGGAAGATCGAAAACTACAGGGAGTTCATGGTTCAAGCAGAAGGGCTGAGAAAACTAATCATGTAAGAGAGAAAGTATGTACTAAACTGGTCAATTTTAAAATACATAAGGATGCACAAAGATGTAAACGTATAAATATGTCACTCAAAAAATGGGCAGTCACCAAAATTTTTGAGAATGTGTTTGTTATTGCATTTGATATAAGGCACTCTGGTGGAGAACCTAGGCCCTTCTTCTTGGTTGTGTGTAAAATTCCTCATATGGAAAGCTTTTTGCAAGTAGTTATCTGCTAAGATGCCGCCTTGTTTTGACGATGAGAGCTACAATAGAAAACATAGGGCAGGAGGAAGACGATAATTAGAAACTTTACATGCAATATATATTGTACACGCTCCTGATTATTTCCCCTTTGAAGTAAAATGTAATGAAGGACCCTTTGTTTATTTATTTTCCCTCCCCTTTTCTTTAGAAGTCAAAGCCTGAGAGCTCAACATTGAAAGCGAGAGCTAAACATGGGCAAGAGCAGCAATTGGTGAGTGAAAAGCCTGGAGAGGAATTTTTAGGTAGCTCATGTTGAAGAAAGTAACTAAACTCTGTTACTGCTACACTAATTATTTGGTTTGCACCCTACTCTGCAATAAAGTGGGGTTGCATTTCTTCCAAGGAGTTTGATGAAGCGATGCAGCTTGAGGAGGCACTTTTTGGTGAAATCCCTGAAGAGACTTTATCACGACGTCCACTTCGCCAGCAAGGTGTTCCGGACAAAAGTAAAGGTCTCAATCAACAGCTCCCTTTGCCATCACCCTCACATGTGGCTCAGCAATTACTAAACCAACAGGTTCTGTCTTTCTGCTAATGGTTGCATTTTCATTATAGTATCATCTCTAAGACAATAGGTCAAATCTTACTGGCAGAATGATGAGTATCTTGCGTCTCTGTTGGCTGATGGAGAAAAAGATGTTGATGTCCTCAAGGGAGCTGAAACTTCTTGCTCAAAGGAAGGAGAATCTCAAAATAAGATGCTTCAAGGAGAGGTAATACATAGAGCTATGGCATTGCTGAGTATTTAACATAATTTGAATATTTGACATTTGATTATCTTGATTCCATTTATAATTTGTCCTTGTAGGTTTTTATTTGAATGAGATGTGATATCTTTGTAGTTGAAATATTGTTTGAGGCCACAGTTTTAATCTTTAACTACCCCATTTTGTCTTCTATATTCTTTGTGCTTAAAGAACTACAATACTTGGTTTAATACTGTTATTGTCATATAGATGCAACTGGAAAAGGATTTTTTAAGCAGGTTCCAAACAAAGATTCACTTTCATCATTAAAAAAAAGATAGGTTTTTGTAGCCATCCTAGATCATATGTTTTATGTTAGAGTAATGCTCTGTATAACGTAATTTTTTTTAACGAAAACATCATGGATACAGACAATAGCAGCAGTGTTACTTCAAACTCAACTTCCTGGCCATTTATTTCATGTCTGTATTCATGATGTTTTGTTTAAAAAAATTGTTTTACATGTGATTGCTCTTTATTTCATGAGGCCGGGAAACAAACTTGGATGTAATACTAGTAATACAAGGCAATTGCAGCAGTGGCACTTCAAACTCCACTTCCTGGCCATTTCTTTCATTTCTGTATTCATGATGTTTTGTTTAAAAAAATTGTTTGGCATATGATTACTCTTTATTTCATAAGGCCGGGAAACAAACTTGGATGTAATACTAGTGTTAGGAAATCATGTGTTTAAGAAAAAAAATGATGACTTCTGTTACATTTTTTATTTATTTAGACTCTCTCTTAAAGTAGTTGGATACATTATTTTCCTAAACCACAATAATTTTAGTAGAAAGACTTGTATCAGACGATTAGAATATAAAGTACAAAATTTTACACTGATTTAGTTAACAATGGAGTTAGAATTTGACTGAATCTTTGTCTCGTCTTAAACATCCATGAAATATTGTTGTTCCTTCCATTTGAATGGTAAACCTTTATACCTGGCTGGGTGTTTATTGTATCCAACTCTATCTGTATTAAAATGATAGTTTGGAAGCATTAGACACATATCTACACACATACTCTCATGATAACAGGAATTTGAGAGATTACTAGCAGCAAAAGAAGCTTCACTTAAACAAGAACCTGCTCCAGATGACAAGAATGCAGTAAATCTTCTTGTCCGTATGCCAGATGGAAACCGCCATGGCCGTCGCTTTCTTAAGTCTGACAAGCTTCAGGTATTATGCCACAAATCTTAAAGAGTCTACGTGTTTTTTTTTCCTCTTGGCTCCTCTAATTTCTTGTTTTTGTATGAAGTTACTTTTTGACTTCATCGATGTTGGTAGAGCTGTGAAGCCTGGAACTTACAGGGTGGTAAGTGTTAATTTGATCTTCCTTGCTCATATCAGTTAGGTTGAAAACAGTTGTGGTTTGGTCTTTGAAAATTCTTACATCTTTTCCATGAATTTGTGTAGTAGTTGCGCTAGATGGTCAGTGGTCGTGCATGTACACGGGTAGCTTGGTGGGACCTTTTTGCTATTACTGATTGGCATGATTATAATGTTGTTCTGGTAACTGGGAACTGTTCTTGCATTTGTAATGTTTTATTTAGTTGCATTTAGAAGTGAAAGTTATGCAAAATAGGTTATCCAGTAAGATAATGGATCGCATGGGAATGGAAAGATGGAGGGTCCCTGCGGTTATCCAGTAAGATAATGGATCGCATGGGAATGGAAAGATGGAGGGTCCCTGCGGTTATCCAGTAAGATAATGGATCGCATGGGAATGGAAAGATGGAGGATTCCCAGCAGGGACGCATAGCGAACGAAAATCTTGTCTGTTTTAGTGGGAATTTAAAATGCAGCCATGGAATTCTATATAAGATCTACAGTTCTAAGGTTCTTAAATGTTACAGGTTCCCAACAAGCATATTATATCATCATCTCTATGATAGGAGGTTGATGGTCTTTTTCATTATCTGGCTGTACAATTTTTTGCATGCAGTATTCAGCCTGCTATTCCAATCCCTACTGTAGGGCAATGGTATTTGATTATTTGAAAGAGATTGTTCTTTCTCCCTGTATGCTAAACCATTTTCAATAAGACGTATAGATTGTTATATGCGTTCCAACTCATTCTGCCATTTTGTTGTTGGACAGGTGAGGCCGTATCCCAGGCGTGCGTTTTCTGTCAGTGACATCTCTCTAAGTTTGAACGAACTCGGTCTCACCAACAAACAGGAAGCGTTGTTTCTGGAATTGATTTAGTTTCGGAGTCCCTTGGGAAGTACGGACCTCCAAAATGTAATCGTGTTTGTTCAGTGAGCCTGTAATACATGGTTAAGAGTGATGATAACACCACGGAGGTGACTGAATGTGGGATTAAACATGGTATATGTTTTTGATGTTTGGCTGGGTCCTGTACATATGTGTCAAATGTGAGATGAGATCTGCTAAGAGCAACATCTGACTGTTAATGATTCAACCACTTGCCCGCATAGTCTTGCTTTACTTGCAAATGCAAGTCAGTGATGTTGCTTTTTGATTGGCAATCCTTTTATGATGTTGCTTTTTATGCGCAGTTTGTTATCGTTCCCCGGTGTAATCTCCTCAAAACTGTTCCGTCGCTGTCTAAGTTATGAGCAGCACCAAATTATTCAATTTTAAAGGCAAGCTGGCAATTAAAGTGTGGATTCAGAAAAAAAAACATGAAAGAAGCATTCTGCAAAAGGAAGGCCCTTCATTCATGTATTCAAGAATACAAACCAGCTGGGTATCAAAGAATCGTTCGAGGTTAAGAATGAAATAAAATTAAGATACCAAAAGAAGGAAAGAAAGAAATCTCCATCTCTAAGAAACAACCAGCCCTTGATTCTGGCCAGGTTTTGGCGCCGTCCAATACTTTTTGGTTGCAAAAAGAATCTTCTCCCTCTGGTGAGGGCTGCTCTCATGGTCCGCAATCCTGCCATCCCATTGCATCACATCTATGATACTCTTGACCTTCATCAAGATGTCGACATCGTCCCTCATAACAACACTCCCTTCTGGCCTCAAAATCCTATCCATTTCTAATAGAATATCTTCCACATCACACCTGCAATGTCAAGAAATTACCTATTGGTGAGGATCAGTATCTTCACGTGCACGAGCCCATCTAGTCGAACCCACATTATAATAACATTAAGAAATTACCTGTCCTCGTAGAGGCTGAAAACAGAATCAGCATGAATAAAGTCATAAGTCCTCGGGTAAGTAGACATGGCTTCACACCTGCAAAAAGAGACAAAAACAGTAGCAGTTAGCAACAACCAACCCCCTGCATGACTGAAAGAGCTTGAGCATGTGACAGATTAAGGACTACAATTACCAATACTTTCAATAGCATACATTATCCTTCAGCTTGTTTGATGTCTCACTAGTAATGACAAACAAGTTTTGCCAATAATAGACTAATCTGAAAGTTCAATACCATCTGTAAAAGCAACCACCAAAAAGCAGCTGTGGCCTCGTGGGTCTGGGTGGTTTACCTGCTGCTTTTCTAGGATACCTAGCAACAATTATGTATATGATAATTCTAAGTTTTCTTCACACAGTTAAAAAGGAGCTCATTGAGGGAGGTATACAATGACTTCTCCTGTTTAATGCTTGTCTTGAAATGTTCCTTGATTAGTGAAGCTACCTAATCACCCTTGGTTAAGTGAAATCCTAATTAACTGATCCCTTAATCAAACTGCTTATATCCAATTAGATTGAGATTAGAAGCATACCAATTCTGATACGTTCCAATTAGGCCACGTTCGAAAATGACCCCCAAAGTATTGGTCTTTGCCTGGACAGGGACAACGTTCATAACCCACAAGGGATCATCAACAAGGGCAGCTGCAAACCCTCCTAAATGCGCATTCATATCAAGCAAGTTACGGTACCGTCCTGTTTGTGCCAGCTGATAGTCAATCTTCTTGTAATACGCTACTCTTCTTTTCCACAGCTCTGAGTTTTCAATGAAGTTTCCAGCTGTAATTCCCTCCAAGCTTCCCCTACTAATCCTTGGAGGGATCGCATTCAATCTCTCTGGCCATTTTGCTAACTGCCCACCAGCTATATCTCTAATGTTTGACACTTCAGGCAATGGTGTCAAACATGTCTCCATCTTGGTGTACCTACAAAACAAAAACAATAAGAATAAATCAAACAGTGTGAAAGCAATTAAGCATCACAGGAGATTCGAGGGATAAATTGTTTATTTTGAAAGTGATGTAATCGCTACTCTTTTTCAGCAACAAAGCCAAAGCATAAAGTGCACAAAAGAGAAGGCAGGAAAAAAGAGTGTCAACTAAAATTAGAGTTTAGGTGGGTGAAAAGGCTAGCTAACAAGGTTGGGAGTCATTAAAGAAGGAAATTCCAACTAAAGAGTTACTACTTCAATTGGCCAGCTGGCACCATCTTTATAATCCAATTGGTTTTGGTATCACTACTTGAGTGTTCTTTTCTTATGCAATTTACTTTTTCTATTTTTTGCCTGCGCTTATTGCAAAAGTAAACTCGTTATTTAAAGCAAGGAACACCGTCTTTATGCCATCAAACTTGCAATCAGAGTGATTTCCAAGGCATGTGACATTAGAACCAAGGATTGAAAAGTCCTTACCATGCCATGTCTGGATTTTGTGACTTGCAAAAGAGCGGGCGCTTGAACACCTTCCTGTTAACTTTGCAATGGATATGATTAGTGGGTTTTTGCCAAATGGCAATGTCTTTCCTTTGCACCAATTTTTTCCAGCAAAGGCTTCTAGCTACCTTCTCAATCTGAGATTGCTCCGCTCCAAGATCTTCACGTGTTCTATTCCAACCTTCCCAATGAGCTTCCCAGTTAATTGGTGGCCCAGATAGAATCCAGTACCCGCCGGGACGTAGAATTCTATCAACCTCAATCAAGTATTGACCATCTGCTCAGATAATTCTCAAAAATCAAATCATAATGCATCATAAAATAACCGAGAAGTTAATGCATGTCTGCAATTTGGATTACCATATTGGCCCCAAGGAATAAGGCAGCGAGAGCAATGAGCCATGTCAAAAGATCTTGAAGGGTAAGGTAGCCTTATGGAAGCAATAATCCCAATCAATGCAGGGACTCCACGCTCAAGAGCAAATTGCACCTGCGACACATGAGTGTCTCTTGGTGCAAATGACACTGCTAGGATGTTCCTTGAGAGAAGGTAAGCTCCCCAGCTTGCAACCTGCGACATTAATGTCAGCAAATTTTCTTAAAAAAAGAAAGTAAAGGGACTTGATTAATCAAACGGAAAGGCCAAGTAGTCGAACAAGGGAATTATTCAAGGTCAACATGACTACATCATGCATGAAAAAACAATTTGCATGATAACGTGTATTGAACAAGTTACTTGATTATCTTTAGATAACTCTTGGAATAATCATATTAAAATAGTCCTGATTAATGAAAGATAATTATGAGAAAGTCAATAAAAATTAAAAGGGAGGGGGTGGCTGTACAGCACATCATGGGAAGGTTGACCCTGTTAAACAATTATTTCCACGGTGTTTTTCTTACCTAAGTTTTTAATAATCAAACTCGATTTCAAATGGCAAGTAGGCTGATCTAATTAATTAGTGATTGCTTTTGGGTAACTTGGATAAGCAAAAGGCATTCCCTAAAATTAAACGATACGAAACTATAAACAAATCATAATTATCTCTTCGGAACCACTTTACTTGAGATCGAAGAATTTAATTTAGTGAAGAACACGCACAACCTTGTCTATTCAAACAGTGAATTGATGTGCTTATTTTGGTTGTTTTACTTGAAGAACAAAAATAAAATTAATTTTGTCTAGTTCCACACTTTAAGCTTGTTTTGCCTGCTATATAGAGGAAATGCATCAAGATTCCGTGTTCGGCCTCCTAAGGGTTTTCTAGTTCAAAGATGGTTGGCCAACCATGATTGCAGCACAATATAGCATGAAACCTCGATTTCCAGATCGAATATTTTACCCAAATTTCCACTATAACTATTTTACCTTTTCTTCCCACCAACCACTGGCATTTCTTCCATTTAACGAGACCACTAGTGAAAATTAAACCTTATACTATTCAATTATTGCCTCCAGAACTGAAACTTGGGCCACCCTAATATTTTTCGAAGTATACCACTATAATAAAAGAGGAACAACATCAAATTAGACTAATGCCGTAGAATTTCCCATTGCCACAGAACTAGAAAAATAAAAAAAATCTAACCTCCATGTTCAGCCAGCCTCACCGGCAAATGATGTATTTTTAACCTTTTCAACAATAATAAAGATAAAACTAGAACTCGAAATAGCTATAAGTAACATTAAACCACCGGTTCCTCATGGACCGGGCGGTCCGTCTCTTGGAAAGACCGTAAAAAAGTAAGGCTGGGATATTAGAGTAAGGACGTTACGTACCCCGCAACCGGTATCTATGGCAGTCCTTATTGACCCATCTTTGAGATTGATCAACTTCCCTATGTCATCTATGTAGGCATCAGCACCGCGAGGAAACATTGTTCCTCCACCTGGGAACCTGAGCCGCTTGCCTTCAACATGAACCCAATTCTGGTTTTTTTTCTCAACCGTCAGCTCTTTATGTGGCACATTAGCATACCATGCGAATTCTCTACTCTCCGGCCACCGAAATGGCACTTTATAACCATACGGAGCCGGCACACGACACTTCAAAATCTCATGGCTTTCGGGGCAGTGCCTCTCCCTATATATAAGTCTATCCCTATCGAATTTCAGCGAACGTTCAACATCCTCACATGGGGTGTGCTCACTGTATTTAGGGTCACATGGCGGGAGGTGATGTGCACGCGCAACCCGAAGTGGCGGGTCCGGAGCAAAGTGGTGTGCCTCGAAGTCCAGCGTTGTGGTGTTGTGATCTGGTGGGGCGCATGGAAAAACTTCGTTGATTGATGATGATGTGTTGCTAACAGGGACATTGCCACGAGAGCTCTGATAAAAACCTACCAAATAAAAGATTGTACATGGGATTATGGTTAAGATGATTTTGTAAAGATTGAGTTTCTTGGCTTTGAGTGGGAGGTAAGAAGGAGATAGTAATGCCATTGAAGACCAAACAAAAGCAGAACCAACCCCTCAATAACAAGAGATCAAAGAGATAAATGCGTGTGTTTTCGCATATATTTATTGATATTTGATATATAAATGTATGTGCGTGGTTTTTTTTTTTTTTAGGGAGAGAGGGAGAGGAAGATTGAAGGTAAGAGTGACGAGTGAACTTTGCAAGAGGTAGATTATGGATGGAGGCCAAGAAAGGAGGGGAGTCTAAAGAGGAGGGAGATTGAAGAACACGCTCCCCTCGAGAGTGGTTTAAAGGTTGTTTATAAGACAGAGAGTTCCGCTGAAGCGTGTAATAATTAATAGAATGTGTGTGATTTTTAATGTGGGCGTAAATCAGTTCGGATTCTTTGCCCCGTATTTCCTATTTCGTCAATTTTTAAACCCCTTTTTTTTTTTTATCGTTTCCTTTTGTATATATCTAATTTCTATTTCTATTATTGTTATTAGTATTTGCTTTGGTGATATAACAGTCCTTTTTATAACATAAAATAAAAATTCCTATTAAGTATTTTTCCTTATATTACTTCAATATTTATTTTATGGAAAAGATGTAGATATAGAATGAAGAGACAAATAAAAAAAAAGTTTTGAAACTAAGTGAAAATATTTTTATCTAAGTTTGTGTATTTTCTTTTCTCTTTCTATCTATTGTAAATAAATATTGATAATTAGCAACAAAATATATAAAATGAATAAAAATTAGCATTTTTTTTTTTAATTTCTAAAGTTTTACGGCCCTAAATGGTAAAAGAAAAAAACTATGATTCTTAATTTCTAAGGTCACAACACTTAACTGCGTAGAAAAATTTGATATATTCAAAAAAAAATTTAATTCAATAATCTTCATTCCTAAGAAATAGCCTACAAGGATGTTAAATACAAGAAAAACATCATAATTAGTAAAATTTTAATTAAATAAAAAATTATAATCTAAATAGAAAAAGAATCCAAATACAATAAGAAAAATAAAGAAAATCATAAACAATAATTTTTTAACATTATTTGAAAGCCTTCTATAGAAAACATAACTTTTAGAAATATCAGCTTGATCTAATTATCAAATCAAAAGTTATGCTTATTTTATTATACTACACATAAGATTTTTTTAGAATCTCTCAAAACCTAGAAAATCTTAATAACTAAAGAAATAATATAATAAGAATAATTATACTAAAAATAATGAAGAAAGTTCCTTATGTTAGTCTCCTATGCTTGCGAAAAACTCGCTCTCAAGTTAATTGTCAGAAACTGAACTTGACTACTCCAAATAAATAGATACTTCGAATATATCATTGTTGTTAGCTTAATCATGAAGCAACATGCCTTGGATCTTAAATTTAATTTATGGTATATGCATGTTAAAGACAAATCCATAATCTAATATTATACTTTTGTTGTTATGAATTCCATTTGTAGTTCCTTTCTACATTCTTCTACTTCAGACTTGATCTCTTCATCATCAGCGACTCCTAATACTTCAAGTTGTGTATGTAAAGAAACTCCAAGATAATCTTCCATGACATCTGTTAAAGACTTATAACAAATTACAGTGTCCACTATGTCACAGTTTGCGAGATCTTCATTTATGACTGAAAGATCACAACTTGTCATTATCTTCTCCTATTTAATGTCAAAAGACTAAAACTGTTTTTCAGCTCCTTCTTTGACCATGTTATCTTCAACATGATCAGATAACTTTGAAATTTTATTTTTACTAAAGTCTTCCAAATAGAGAAGTGGTTGTCTAGGTGGATATTCAGGAATAGGTTTAGGGTTAGGTCGACCTCGAGGTAAGTCTCTAGACATGTTCCTCTTTTTTTCGCATCCCTGTTTGAGCCTCCTATCAATCGAACTATATATGTTAGTTATGTGATTGCTTGCTCCAACCAATCAATTCCCCATGAATACACTGCTCCTGAGCCCTCACAACATCTTAAATGGCTTCCACTTCTACATCGTGGGG
>Ga0307517_10009631_pt1 | contig 13666 bp, 12 predicted proteins | sample 23_EM_MG_FD_194515 | JGI IMG/M metagenome (GOLD analysis project Ga0307517, IMG submission 194515) | Populus trichocarpa ectomycorrhiza microbial communities from riparian zone in the Pacific Northwest, United States - 23_EM | ecosystem: Host-associated > Plants > Roots > Unclassified | place...
ATTTTCTTTAAATGTATTCGTTTTGCCCCCACTTCTTTTTAGTTTATCTTATTTTCTTTAATTTAATCCAACCCTCAACATTTTCGGGTTGATTTATATTGTCTCGAAATATTTCGTCCATAAACTTGTATCCAAAAATTTCTAAATTCCCGTTTTTATTTAACCATATGCATGAATTTCTTCACTTTTATTTCTCATGTAGTTAGTTTGTAATCTAAGCAACCTTTATTTTTCCCCGGGGTTTACAACAAGTTACACAACTAATACTTTTGTTTATCCTGACCTCATGTAATTTCACAACATAACATCCTTATAAGAAGAATACCACATACATATATTCATACATATCACATCTACATGTTCACACATACACATCCATGTTTCATTTCAATTTTTCATTACAAGTCTTTACAAAAGGGGTCGGACGACTAATTGAGCAATTAGCTCGTCTGTTCATACATAATTCATATCACCTATAACATGCGAATATACAATTCTTTTCAAAATGTGTGAGTCGTGAAACGAATTTCCTTACACACCATGGTGGTATGATGTCCCTATTATAGCACAAGATAATTTGAAGCATTATAAGAAATTTAAAAACATAATAAAGCAATATCAACGTTACATTTCATTCATGAACCAAAGATAATAATTCTTTTATTTTCTTCTTACTTATATAAATACCACCCTTAATAATTTTTCAATTACCGTGGCTAATTACAATACTCAAACCCGATCATCCATCTCGAATACCATTAACCGAACTAACGTTATTCTCTGTTTGAAGCATAACAATCATAATTCTTTCATTTCTTATATGCATTGTACATCTCTTATTATTTTGTTAAGTGTATTTTTCTCACTCACACACCCCAATCTCTCCATAGGAGTTGTGTGGCAGAAGTTTAACATCGGTCGGGGTTAATTACTTCACTTTAACCCCGTCATCCAACTTGGATACTTTTAGCCGTAGCTAATCGCAACATTTAAACTCTGCCATTCATCTAGGATGCCATTTACCAAAACTAATCATCAACCATAACCCGATCATCCATCTCGAATGCAATTAGTCGAAGTTAATTACCATGCGCAATTTGGTCATCCATCTTGGATGCTATTAGTTGAAGCTAATCAACACCCACAACCCAATTATTCATTTTGAATGTCATTAGCCAAGGCTAACCAGCAATCACAATCCGGTTGTCCATCTTGGATGCCATTAGCCAAAGCTAATCGGCAATCACAACCCGGTCATCCATCTCGGATGCCATTAACCAAGGCTAATCAATAATAACCCGGTCATTTATTTTGAATGTCATTAGCCCAAGTTAATCAACAATCACAATCAACATTCCATAATAGGTTTGACAATCGTGAGCGGCCCAATTTCATAACAACTCAATTAACAACTCATAATCGGTTTGTTATTCATCGCAACACAATAATATATATCCTCCTCAACAAGTCATTTCAGAACATTAGCAATTTCATCATCATTTCAACATTCATCAAGAACTCGATCAACATTTCATAGTCGTTACAACATCCGTCAAGAATTCACTTAAACATTTCATCATCATTACATCATTCATCAAGGATTCAATAATATATCGTCCATAAGTAAATCATTTCAAAGCATTAACATCATACGAGAAAAAGGTGGAAATTACCTACCTGTTCCACCCGTAAGGTGTCCTTGTCCTGACGAAGGTCCGATCCCGGACGCACCACCTAAAACATCAATGGCCACAAATCAGTACATTCATATTCAGTAATCACACACAACTTGTCATTACACATGTCTCAAGCATACACAAGTTCATGTTCTATTGTTCCACATATTACCATCACACAAAGCAACCATTTTAATCACCAGGCCATTTCAGATACATAATCTGCTGCATAATTTTGTTAGCGAAAACTTGTTTGTGACTGACAATAGAAATTCGGCAGCGAACACTGATTCGCTGCAGACAACACACTTCGACATTGACAACTACTTCACTGCAGACACTAGAATTCGATAGCGAAATAGTTTCGGCAACGAACACTCCTTCGCTGCAAACAAAAAAGTTTTCGCAGCAAACACTAATTCGCTGCAGACAACACAATTTCAGCAGCAAACTCTGATTCGCTTCTGATAACTCAATTCCAGCAGTGAACACTGGCTCGTTACAAACATCACAGTTTCGACAGCGAACACTGATTCGCCGTAAGCAACACAATTTCGACAGTGAACACTGCTTCGCTGCACACAACCCAATTTAGCAGCAAACTCTGATTCGCTACAGACAACACAATTTCGGCAGCGAAAGCTAGTTCGCTGCAAACTCCAGAATTCAGCAGCAAATGGTGATTCGCTGCAGAAAACACAATTTTGGCAGCGAACACTAATTTGCTGCAGACAACATAATTTTAACAGCGAGCACTGGCTCGCTATAGATAAAACCATTTCAACAGCGAACACTAGTTCATTGCAGACAACACAGTTTCGGCAGCGAACACCGATTCGCTATAAGCAACACAATTTCAGCAGCAAAGCGAACACTGATTAGCTACAGACAACACAATTTTGACAGCAAACGCTAATTCGCTGCAGACAACACAATTTTGTTATTAGTTTCTAGCAAAGTCAACTGATTTTAGCTTAAACACACTCATGCAAATTCAATTCCAGCACATACTTTTTCAATTCCACCTGATTTTAAGGTTGTCTTCTTCTTTTTCTGCCCCAAAGTCCCAAGAACAAATGGAGATGTGGCATGGTTCATACCTCACAAATCTAAGTAGTTTTAGGAAAGAGGTTGACAATATTCTTCCCTTCTTCACTTGATTTTTCTTCTTCTTCTTCTTCTTCTCCCCTCTCGATTTCTCCCCTCCAATCAGCTTCCCACCAGTTCTAGACTCCCTCTCCTTCCATGTTTGCAGGTGTTCAGCCCTCCCTCTAGCTCTCCCTTCTCTGTCACATGCCTAAGGAGGCACATGCAACAGAGTTTGTTGAGCTCTCTTGGGAAAGGAGGAAAAGACAGGAGCATGGAGCTCATTTTGGGAAGAGGGAAGGGGGGAAAAAGCATGGAGCTCATTTTGGGAAGAGTGAAGAGTCACCTTTTCTCTCTCCTTGTATTAATAGCCCCTAAAAGTGTGCTGGAGTGTTTAGGCGCTGGACCAAGGCTGTCCTTATCCCTCTTTTGTGTTATCTTAGGTTGGTTACTATTCTCATTCTCTCCTAGGATAGGGCGGTCCAACACCAATTTTTGTTAGGTTTTACAATGTCGCTGTCAATTCAGAAATCGGTAGCGAAACTATGTCGTTACCAATTCTGAAATCAACAGCCAAAAACTGTTTCAATGTCGATTCAAAAATCAGAAGCCAAAATGTGCCACTGTTGATTTAGAAATCGACAGCAAAAACTTTGTCGCTGCTGATTCTGAAATCGGCAGCCAAAAACTTTATCGCTGCCAATTCTGAAATCAGCAGCCAAAATCGGCAGCAATGATGGAGTCATTTTTTGTTGTACTTTTTTTTGGGTGTTTACATTAATGAACTTGTATGAAATGTGAGATGAAATGATAGAATGCATGGATTGTGACCTTGTTGAACTCCTAGGAACACACTTGTGCTGAAACAGAATTCATGTTGATGTTAATGATTTGATTTTGTTATATGATTGATAAATTTGCATGGTTATGAACCAAATGAATGAAGGTATGGTTGTAGCATGTGGTTGTGGATATACTTATGATTAAAAAATGATGAATTGCACATATACGAATTACAGAGAAATGGACAACAATGTCCGGCCATAAAAAATAAAGAACCATAAAATGATATGTCATGATGAACACCGTAGGAAAAACAAGTCATATGGCAGAAATGAAACCCTTGTGTAGTATAAAATTGATATTAAATTGTGTTAATATGTTTGTCATGGTGCCATTTAAAACATAATATGAATGTGTGTGGCAACTCTAGGTTTCAGCCTTGAAGTGATGATTAGGGGATTCTTTGGAAGAATATACATGTTGAGTTTTGGTTGTGCATTGTTGATGGTCTTGTGATAAAATTTGAACGTGATTGATTTTTCTATATGTTCAAACTTGGTTGGGGGTGAGCTATAAAAGGGGAAAGCCTAGCGTAGACCTCATGTTTAGCCCAGGGAAAGAGTAAAAACCAAAAGTGACTCAATCGTTGTTGATGATTTCTGAATCGACAGCGACACGGGTTGCGTTGACGATTTCTGGTTTAGCAACAATGCAATTATCGTCAACAATTTCTAAGTCAACAGTAAATTATGTGCGCTAATGATTTTACGAGCCAACAGTAAAATTGAATCACATTGATGATTTCTGGGTCGGTAACGATATAGTTTTCATCAATGATTTCTGAGTCAACAGTAAATTATGTGTGTTGACGATTTTATGCCCCAATAGTATAACTGAATCGCGTTGATGATTCCTAGGTTGGCAGTGATGAATTTTTGTTAGCGATTTCTAAGCCAACAATGAATGTATTCATTGACGATTCCAGGCATCAGCCGTGAAAGTAGTTTTTGCTGACGATTTCTGTGTCACCTGCGAATTAGTTTTCGCTAATGATTTTTGTGTGACCAGTGACCTAGTTTTAGCTGATGATTTATGTGTCACTGGCAACCCAATTTTTGTTGTCGACTTTCTATGACAGCAGCGGCTTAGTTCATTGATGAATTCCATATCAGAGATGATTTAATGCTTGTAATGATTTCATTGTCGGTTTGATCTAAGTCACTACGAAACTCAAGAATTAAACACTAGAACGCCCATGAGTGGCCATGTTTAATATGAAGAGAAGTGTTTGATATGATGATGTTCATTGAATGATTGTATAATGTGTGGAACACTTGAATGTGAACATGTGTATTCTTGGGATATGTATGGCGATGATTATATGGTTACTTGATATGAGTATGCTGATTATAATCATTTGATATGTTAGGTGATACGACCAAGATCAATATTTTGACCGAACAAGGGCACTCCACAAGAGGAACAAGTAGGTGGTTTCCATCCTCTCCTAGCATAATATAAATTCTCTAAATTAATTCATTACGAATGATTTAGTACTATCTTGTGATAAATAAAAAATTACTTATAGAACATTTGATTGAGTATGATGATTAGTTTCAGCTAATGGCATCCTAGATGGATGGTCAGGTTGATTATGAGGATTAGTGTAAACACTCAATCAAAAAAAGTAGTTTTCATTGACAATTTCTGAGTTAGCCAAAACTAATCAATCATTTGTCCCGATCATCCATTTGGATGCCATTAGCTGAAGCTAATCATTTATTCATTCTGGTCATCCACTTAGGATGCCATTAGTCGAAGCTAATCAATCATCTATCCCGGTCATCCATTCGAATACCATTAGCCGAAGCTAATCAATCATTTGTCCCGGTCATCCATTTAGATGCCATTAGCCGAAGCTAATTATTTGTTCATCCCAATCATTCATTGTGGATGCCATTAGCCGGAGCTAATCAATCATTTATCTCGGTCATCCATTCGGATGCCATTAGCCGAAGCTAATCATTTATTCATCTCGGTCATCCACTTAGGATGCCATTAGCCGAAGCTAATCTTTTATTCATCTCGGTCATCCACTTAGGATGCCATTAGCCGAAGCTAATCATTTGTAAGTCCCGGTCATCCACCTAGGATGCCATTAGTAAGTCCCGACCATCCACCTCAAATGGGTCATTTTAGAACACTAACATTTTCGTCATTGTTTCAACATTCATTAAGAACTCGATCGACATTTCATAGTCGTTTCGACAATCATCAATAATTCAATCAAACACTTCATCGTCGTTTCATCATTCAACAAGGATTTAATAAAATATTATCATAAGTAAATCATTTCAAAACATAAACATCATACGAGAAAAAGGTGGAAACCACCTACCTGCTCCACTTGTGGGTTGTCCTCGTCCTGGTGATGGTCCGATCCTGGTCTGATCCTGGCCACACTACCTAAGACATCAATGGTCACAAATCAGTACATTTGCATCTTTAAATCACATTCATCACCATACTTATTTAATGAGTCCATATGTACACATTCAAGCGTTCCACATTTTACACAATAATACAATGAAATTGTTACAAGCATTTAAGTCATTTCTGCCCGGGGGTTTATTGCAGAAAATTGGCAGCGAAACTGATTCGTCGTTGGCCACACAATTCAGCAGCAAAAACTTATACAATGTAGGTTGTACAGTTCGACAGCGAAAACTGGTTCGCTGCAGGCTGTACACTTTGGCAGCAAAAACTGGTTCGCTACCAGCCGCACAATTCGGCAGCGAAAACTGTTTCACAACAGTCATCACAATTTCGGCAGCAAATGCTACTTTGCTGCAGCAAACACGCTTTTGGTAGCGAATGCTAATTCGCTACAGGTAACTCAATTTCGACAGCAAATCACACTTCTACTACAAACAACACAACTTCGGCAGCGAACGCAGATTCGCTGTGGAATACACAATTTGGCAGCGAACACCTGATTCGCTGCGGACAACACAAGTTTGGCAGCGAACACCTGATTCGCTGTGGAATACACAAGTTCGGAAGCGAACACCTGATTTGCTACGGAGGACACAACTTCAGCAGCGAACACCTGATTCGCTGCGGACGACACAAGTTCGGCAGCGAACACTTGATTCGCTGCGGACGACACAAGTTCGACAGCGAACACCTGATTCGCTGCGGACGACACACGTTCGGCAGTGAACACCTGATTCGCTTCGGACGACACAGTTTCGACAGCGAATGCCTGATTCGCTGCCAACAACACAGATTTGGCAGCGAACACCTGATTCGCTGTGGAATACACAATTCGACAGCGAACACCTGATTCGCTACTGACAACACAAATTTGGCAACGAACTCCTGATTCACTATGGAATACACAATTCGACAGGAAACACTTGATTCGCTACTGACAACACAAATTCAGCAGGGAACACCTAATTCGCTACTGACAACACAAATTCAGCAGGGAACACCTGATTCGCTGCGGAATACACAATTCGGCAGCGAACATTTTCACTTTTGGCTGTGGACTACACAACTTCATTTAGCAAGGTTTTTCTGAATTCATTCATTCCATGTTTTCACTTACATTATAGTAATACATCAACACCATCACGAGCAATTTCATAATTCATAAGTGTTCATTTTTGGTCATGGACTTAATTCCCTTAAGCTGTTCGTCATAGTGAATTCTCTCATTGTTCCCTCAATCCTTATGGCTGGACATTGCTGCCCATTACACTTAGCTACACCTGCAAATCATCATATTTCTCACAAGTATAATCACAATCACAATTCACAATTCATTCTCCATATTCACAATTACACGTGTTCATTCATTAAACAAACCAAACCAAAGCATTATATGGTGTGGTTCCTGTTTCAGCTGCAGCATGCTTTCAAAATTCATTCCACCACCTTTCTATATAATTTCATCAATCAAATATGCATAATTTACATCATCAACACAAGTATGATTCTATTATTGATTCAAAAATGTTCCTAGAAGTCTCACGAGATCATCATCCATGCATTTTGTCACTTTAATTCATAATTTATCCAGCCCTCACCATGGTCGACCCTCCCCTAGGTTTATGCATTTAAAATCATTCATGTATCTTGAGTAAGGGTCTGTGCATGTGTTCATTCATCTTTTATTCTACATAGGTCTGTCCACTTAGTTAAGATTCCTTGAGTTAAGGTGCAAGAACACCACCCCTTCCATTTTCGAGTTTTCTTTCATTTCCCTTTTGTCTGAAATATGGGGTAACAGCCAGCCAAGAGAAGGATATTGGTCTTACCTCATGTTTTTAGACAGTCTTTGAGCAGGTCTTGGTGGTATGGTTCTTCCCTCAAGTCTCGGTTTTTTGCCCTTCTTCCTCTGCTGTTGTTTCTAGCCGGCCCTAGGCTCCCTTTTTTTCCATGATTTCGGCTGTTCAACGTTCCCTCTCCCTCTCCCTTCTCTCTTATGCCCAAGGAGGGCACATGCAGCTGGGGTTTGGTCAAGTTTTTCTTTGGAAAGGGGAAGAGAAGAAAGGGCATGCTACTAGGCACATGCAGTAGAGTGGTTGAGCTCTTTTTGGGAAGGAGGAAAGAACAAGAGCATGCAGCTCATTTTGGGAAGAGGGAAGGGGACAAGAGCATGCAACTTGTTTGGGGAAGAGTGTCCCTCTCTCTCTAGCTCATTTTGGGAAGAGGGAAGGGGACAAGAGCATGCAACTCGTTTGGAGAAGAGTGTCCCTCTCTCTCTCTCTCCTTGCTGCATTTATACCCCTCTTAAATGAAAAAAAAGGGTGTTTGGACGTTGGACCAAGGCTGTTCTAATCCCCCTTTTGGGTTATCCTTGAGCTGGTTTCCATTCCCCTTCTGCCCTAGAATAGGTCGGTCCAACAATAATTTTTTTTGTTAGGTTTTACAGTGTCGCTGTCGATTCAGAAATCGGCAGCCATAAACTGTGGCACTGCCGATTCAGAAATCGGTAGCGAGAATTGCGCCGCTGCCGATTCATAAATCGACAGCCAAACTGTGCCGCTGTCGATTCAGAAATCGACAGCCAACTATGTTGCTGCTGATTCAGAGATCGACAACCAAAAACTGAGGCGCTGTCGATTCAGAGATGGGCGGCCAAAAATTTTGCCGCTGCTGATTTAGAAATCGACAGCAAAAAAATACACCGTTGCCGATTCAGAAATCGACAGCCAAAAACTGCGTTGCTGTCTATTTAGAAATCGGCAGCGAGAACTGCGCCACTGTCGACCCATAAATCGAAAGCCAAACTGTGCCGCTGCCAATTCAGAAATCAGCAGCCAACTGGGCCGCTGCCGATTCAGAGATCGGCAGCCAAAAACTGCGTCGCTGCCGATTCAGAAATCAGCAATGAGAACTGCACCAGTACCGACTCATAAATTACCAGCCAAACTGTGTCGCTGCCGATTCAGAGATCGGCAGCCACAAACTGCGTCGCTGCCAATTCTGAAATCGGCAATGATGGTGGAGTCATTTCGGTTTACTTCTTCTTTTTTGGGGGGTGTTTTAAAAAACTTAAAGTAGAAGGGAAGAAAAATTGTTAAATCCCTTCCTAAAGCTGTTGAAAACTGTGAGCTATGAACCAAAGCCCTTCTCCACCGGTTCTTATGACTTTGGGACCAAAAGGAAGAAGAAAACCCCAAGTAAATGGCCTAGAATTCTTACACCAGCTGCTAAGGAAATCTAGACTAGAAAGAGGGATGAAAATGGGGTTGAATGGGGACCTAATTCCAAAACATGTAACAAAAAAAATGGATAATTTTGAATACACAAACTGAAAAGAAGGGTCGGCTATAGTAAGGGCTGGACTGAATGCAAATGTTATGTGACATTATGCATAGATTGTGACCTTGTAAGAACCTTATGTTATGCTGGAATCAAAACAAAAAGTATATTGGTGCTAATGACGTGAATTCTGGTTGTGTTTGAAGAAATTGTGTGATAATATGTTAGAATGATGTTATGTGCAGGGTTGTGTTATCATTGAACCTTAAAATGCATGTTAGAGCTGAAAACAGAAACCATATTATATTGATGCCCAAATTTTGTTGTGATTAACAAAATTGCATGGTTATGAACCAAGTGAATGAAGGTATATTTGTAGCATGTTATTGTGATAAAAATGACAAATTTTATGTGTAAATTAGGGGCCAGTGGACAACAATGTCCGCCCAAAGGGAAGAAGGGGAAACAATGAAGGGACCTTGCATGATCCTTAGAGGGATAAGACATAGGATGGAAATGATATCCTTGTATGATGTGCATTGATTAGTAGGTTATGTTGATGGATTTCGCATGATGGAACTGAAAAACATTGAAGGTATGATGGTGTGTACTGACGATTTATGTGTCAGTCGTAAATCATATACGCTGATGATTTCGGCATCAACTGTGAAATTGTGTTGCGTTGACGATTTCTAAGTTGGTAATGACTCGGTTTTCATAAACGATTTCTGGGTCAGTCGCAAATCATATGCACTGATGATTTCAGTGTCAGCTGTGAAAATTATGTGGCATTGATGATTTCTAAGTCGGCAGTGACTCAGTTTTCTTCAACGATTTTTGAGTCAGCAGTAGCCTATGTGCGTTGGCGATTTCTGCCAAATTTTGTGTCACCAACGAATTAGTGTTCGCTATCGAATTCTGTGTCGCCAGTGAATCAGTCTTCGCTGTTGAATTGTTGTGTCAGCAGCGAATTAGTTTTCGCCATTGAATTGTTGTGTCAGCAACGAATCAGTTTTCACTGTCGAATGTTGTGTCGCCAGTGAATCAGTCTCGCTACCGAATCCTATGTCCTTAACGAATCAGGTTTCTCTGTCGATTTTTTGTGACAGACTTCCATGTCAAAAATGACTTAAATGCTTCATGGTATGATGGTGTAATATGTGAAACACTTGAATGTGAATATGTGTATTATTGGAATATGTATGGTGACGAGTTATGTGATTATCAAACACAAATGTGCTGATTTTATGATCTTTGATGTGTTAAGTGGTGCGACCGGGATTAGACCTACGATCGGATAAGGACACCCCACGAGAGGAGTAGTTAGGTGGCTTTCACCGCTTCTAGCATAACGTTAATTCCCCGAAGTGAATTTGTTATGAAGTGTCTTTTATTGTGTTATAGCTTGTACTAAACTATTATGGAATGTTTGTACGGATATCACGAAAGATCTACTATTTTGATATAATGAATGTTAAATGGTTACAAAACATTTTTACGAGTACTGTGAAAGATTTTATTTGTGTTATAATGAATGCTAAACTGTTATAGAATGTTTGTACGAGTATTAGTAAGGGACTATCATTGTGTTATAATGTATGCAAATCTATTTTGGAATGTTCGTACAAGCATGACAAAGTATCTACTATTGTGTTATAAGGAATGTTAAATTGATATGAAATGTTTGTACGAGTAATATGAATGATCTACTATTGTGATAAAATGAATACTAAACTGTTATAGAATGTTCAATGAGTATTATGATTAGCTTCGGTTAATGGCATCCTAAGGGGATGGCCGGGATGAATTGATAATTAGCTTTAGCTAATGGCATCCGCAATGGATAGCCATGTTGTAAATCCCGGGAAAAATCAAGGCTGGATTAAATTAAAGAAAATAAACTAAACTAAAAAGAAGTGGGGGCAAAACGAATACACTTAAGAAAATGGGGCCTAAATGAAAATAATAATAATAATAAATAAATAAAAATCTGCAGCTATCATAAAGAAAGAAAAGAGGGAGTTTTTGTATCCATTTTTTTTACAAATCAAGAGAGAAACACAAAAAATTCCAAGAACCCATCCAAGATTAAGGGTTATTCGTAGAATAAACATTGGTGGGCAAGGGATTAACAAGAAAATTTGAACAAGAAGAGATGAGGGGAGGGCCAGCTGTCATTAGAAAGAAAAGGAGGGAGTTGAAGATTGAAACCTTGATTCGTACCGGGTAAGGTGTTCTAAACATGGTTTTATGAGTTGTTTCAAAGTTGATTATAAATTGATGCCTGGATGTTGAATTATAGTTAGGGTTCTTAGACTTGAATTTAGGGAAAATATACGAGTCGCTGAATTAAATAACTTCAGGTGTTGTGTGTATTAAGGTTGACGAATCTGGACAGTTTCGTCTCTTCACTTTCAGAGGGATTTCGGGTAGGAGGATGGAGGAATAAGGATCAGGTTCCTCATAGAAATTGTAGTTTTAGATGTCGACTAACTAAGAAAATTGGTCTTGCTTAATTTGGAGTTATAGAACTCCAGCTATAGGTCACCAACCGATACTGCATCACGACAGACCCTGTAGGGTAATAGGTCTGGTTCGTTGATAAACAATTTTAACTGCCTTGGAGGCAGATCTGGGTTCTCCTTCCTGCAGAGAACTTATAGCCTTATGTCTTAGCTTCTAACGAGACTAATCTCGCTTGAAACGAAGTTCTATAACTCTAGATACAATTAAACATCTGAGGAGAAGTTGGACAGTAACAGTTCAAATGTCTAGACAGTAACAGTTCAAAACAAGACAGTAACGGTTCAAAAATAAGACAGTAACAGTTCAAATGTCTAGACAGTAACAGTTGGACAGTAAGAGTTCAAATGTCTAGACAATAATAGTTCAAAACAAGACAGTGACGGTTCAAAAACAAGACAGTAACAGTTCAAATGTCTAGATAGTAACAGTTGGACAGTAACAGTTCGAATGTCTAGACAGTAACAGTTTAAAACAAGATAGTGACGGTTCAAAAACAAGACAGTAACAGTTTAAATGTCTAGACAGTAACAGTTCAAATGTCTAGACAGTAATAGTTCAAAACAAGACAGTAACAGTTCAAAAAACAAGATAGTAACGGTTCAAATGTCTAGACAGTAACAGTTGGACAGTAACAAATCAAATGCTTAGACAGTAATAGTTCAAAACAAGACAGTAACGGTTCAAAACAAAACAGTAACAGTTGGACAATAACAGTCCAAATATAAAGAAAGAAATGATAACTATGGCTGGACAAATAACGACAATATTAATGGGTGAAATGAGAAAAACATAAAATATTTAAGAAATGACTGAAAGAAAGACTTATTGATTGTTGATATGGTTACTATAAAACATATCCTGGGTGAGGAAAATTTATGAGATAAACCTGTGATTTACAGGAGGGACCACAGGTGTGGTGCAACAGCAACAGCAGGGGAGCACAAGTAGAGCTTCTATTGCAGGTAGGTGAATCACACCTATACTTTCTAAGTTAAATTCCATGATTTAATATGTATTATCGATGTGAAATGTGAATTACTGAATGTACGTGTAATCAAGGTGAAAGGTTGTTGTGTGAATTACCGAGTGGTGAAATCATCGTTGACAAACGAAATATGAAAAGTGTGATTTGTGGCATGAACTAGCATACATTTAGTGTATGTTACGATCCCGGGTAAGGGGATCGAGCATGTATTGACTAGCATACATTTAGTGTATGTTAAGATCTCGGGTAAGGGGATCGAGCATGTATTGTCTAACATACATTTAGAGTATGTTAAGATCCCGGGTAAGGGGATTGAGCATGTATTGTCTAACATACATTTAGAGTATGTTAGGATTCCGGGAGAGGAGATCACCATGTAATGGCTAGCATACATTTAATGTATGTTAGGATCTCAGGTAAGAAGATCACCTTGCATCAACTACTATGGGACATACATTTAGAGTATGTTAAGATCCCGGGTAAGGGGATCGAGCATGTATTGTCTAACATACATTTAGAGTATGTTAGGATTCCGGGAGAGGGGATCACCATGTAATGGCTAGCATACATTTAATGTATGTTAGGATCTCAGGTAAGAAGATCACCTTGCATCGACTACTACGAGGTGATGATGATGATACTAGTGAAATTGGTATCGGTAATATGTTACGCAAAAATAATCATGGTTGATCTTATAAAGTCGGAAATGGAGGTTGATGATGGAAGAGGGAACGATTATTAATAGTTGAATAAGGAAGAGATTCTAATGAAAAACCAGAAGGGAGAAGTGAACAAAATATGAATGCATGTTACCCTTTTTAAATTGTTAGATATT
>Ga0307517_10009632_pt1 | contig 13664 bp, 6 predicted proteins | sample 23_EM_MG_FD_194515 | JGI IMG/M metagenome (GOLD analysis project Ga0307517, IMG submission 194515) | Populus trichocarpa ectomycorrhiza microbial communities from riparian zone in the Pacific Northwest, United States - 23_EM | ecosystem: Host-associated > Plants > Roots > Unclassified | place...
CCTTGTTGATTCACTGGAATCTGGAGCTTGTTCTTTCATTGAAATTTGCAATTTCTGGTTCAAGTGGGAATGTAGAAACCATCACGTAGGTTTTACCTGGTCTAATCTTTAAAATTCACAACCCCTGAAATCTTGAACTCGGGTTTAATCAATTTATTATGTTGTAACATAACTTTTCCACCAAAATACATGGGAGACTAAAATATAATCAAGAAAGTAACTCTGCTGTAATATCTTCAGCCTCTTAAATAAAAGGAAAGAAAGAACGAGAAAGCAATGCCTACAGCCCCCGATCAAAAACAGATGGTGTCTGATTATAGCAGGACCTTGTTAATGTGATTAAACTGCTCGACCATATTATTGAATCAGGGAGTACGTAGGAGAGATCTGGATGATGGGTTATGACTTGTGAGTGTTTAGCACTGTTATGGTTTCTAGCAGAATAAAAAAAATTGCCCTCAAAAATATGTTTAGCCCATTCAGTTTATTAGTTGCCTTTTCACTGAATTAGTCTATGGACCTCCTCTCTATCGAAAAAAATATAGCTATTGCCGATGTAGCAAAAAAAATATTATTGAATCTTAAACGTTTGTTTAATAAAAAAAAATGGAGGATTAAAGGTATTATTAAATGTTAACAAAATTGTTAGTTGAGAGATAAATATAGATTAAAGTATTTAATCTCGTGCTATAAAGAGTCTTTTTATTTTTTTATTTAATTATATGATAATATGTTTTTTTAAGAAGAGCAATAATTAAAATCTTATTAAAATAAAATAATTCTTGTTTTAAGAAAATGCTAGCTAGATTCAGATGTATTAAAAAATTTGAAGAACATCCCTATTGCACTGGACAAATTTTTTGCAGTGCTGCAAAACCTGGCCTGACCTAATCTGGAGACTTCTTAAATCTAGCCATTATCTAAATCGGATTTTAAATCAGGTTTTAAATTAATTTGGATGGGATGGGAGCTAACATGATATGATCTAATTAAAATTTGATTTGATATTGAGAAGTAAAAAAATTCAAGATGATGTTGCTTTAATTTTATTTTTTTTATTTGTTGAAACAATAATGTTTTTTATTGACTTGATTTAATATGTTAAACTTATGAATTGAGTGATAAATCCAAATGAATTGAATAACCTCTTTTTTTATCTAACTATACGACGATGAAATTTGACATGCATGGGAAAGCTGCTGAATAAAATTCAAGAATAGAGAACTATCATAAAGGGATGCAAAAAAAAGAGCATATGTTAATGTTAGATAAAATAATGAAATAAAATTTCTTAAAAATAAAAAAAAATCAAATAGTAATTAATCAAACAACATCTAAAAAAAATTAGCGATTAGTAAAATAAAAAAAAACATCATGAAATGTTTTACAAAAATAATGTTTGTTAATATAATAAAAAAATTGTTATAATCTTGTAAAAAAAATGAAAAATCAATGGTATTTAATAAAAAAAAACTCAAATTAGTTTTTTAACTAATTAATATGAATGGATTGAAATGTAAAATGTAGGAGTTTTTTTTATTATTTAAAGAACAAAATATGCCACACGTGTGGCTCTACGTGTTTGACCCATAAAAAAAAGACCTAGCTGGCACATCTGACCTATTATTATATTAGAGGGTGGAGGACGTGTCACTGATCATTTTTTTTTTTAAAAAAACAACCCATATAACTTGATGTCCGCTAACCTAAAATTCAGTGATTGAAGGGTTACTAGAAAGTTAGGGCAGATGTATTTTATATTTAAAAATTTATTTGTCAACTTTTTTTTTATCCAAAACATTTAAAAAATATATCAGAGACCTAAATAAATATATTTATGGCTTCAAATAACCTAAAATCAATTAAAAAATCAACTTGAATTCAAAAAACTTTTCGAGTTTAGATCTAGCCTTTCAGGCAAGGTGATGGCCAAATAACATTTTAGTAAAATTTCTTTCATCGAATGAAACATGTTAATACTAAGATTGATTTTTTTCATGGTTAAAATTAGTGTCAACTGTAGATTTTTCTCTTTCACTAGAATCTGGTGACTCTCGACCCTCTTAAATCCAGGGACTGGAAAATAAAAAAAAAATATTTTGAATCAAAACTGAATTTTAAAATACTAAAGGGACAAAAAATGTATCCATTAAAGAATAGGAGGATCAAAGTTAAATGTTCACCCAATTTTAAAATTGCCACCTAGTTTTCTTGTATTTTTTATTTTGGCCCTTTGTCTTTGAATCATGTCCTTCCTTAACAAACCGGAATCAATTGGCCATTAAAAGATCCAATTAAAGAGAAAAAGGGTTGATGATGAAAAAAAAATTCACGTTTTAGTTATTTTGTTAATATAACGAAAAATTCTAAGACGTCAAATTTGTAGTCATTGTGTTGATCCCATTTTTATAGGAGTTTGTGTGGCAGAATTGCAGTGAACATTGTTTGAATCAAATTCTACGAAGGTTTCCCTTTCTCTTCGATCACACAAACCCTTATCTTTGCTCTGCAAACCCCACCCTAAAAATACTTATAACTAAGGCTGTCCTCGGCTGGTGGCAGCCTCTTTCACTTCTTTGTTTTTTCAGTATATTGTTTCCTTCTATATTGTCGAGATTTATCTTTTGCTTGTTTCCTACAATCAAATTTGCAGTCATGATGCCTTTCTAGATGAGAGTTTGAGCTGTAAATTCTTGAAACTTTCTCGAAAATAAATTTGGGAAAAAATCTCTATGAGGATGTCCTGTTTCTTCCTGTCTTTAGGTCTTTTGGGCTTTTGAGCTGTAATGGATTTGATGTGGGGCCACGAACCTGTAAAATAAGGTCCCTCCGAACCTGAGGTAGAGTTTGGTTTTAGGTAAAACAATTTGTAAAACAATTTTAAACGTAATCTCAAACATCCTTTTAATAATCATTTTGGTTTTAGGTAGAGTTTTAACGTTGTTTGGCAAATAATTTGAATTTTTTATTATTTAAAATTAATTTTTTATTTTTATTTTTAATTGTTTTGATGTGCTGATATAAAAAATAAATATTAAAAAATAAAAAAATTTATTTAATATATTTTCAAGTAAAATATATTTTAAAATGCTACCGTAACAAACGCTGATATGGTTATAATCCTGGCCATGTGTCTTCGGTCTTAAAAATAGTGCTGAATTTGAATAATAAAACCAAAAAGATTTTTTTGATCGTTGATATTAAGATTTAGGAAGGAAACTTTAGGTGAGAGATATTCAACAATTAACCACTACAATTCATGTCGTGCTGTTTTTCGTCTTGTCTTGTAATAAAGGGAAGCGAGATTGTTGACGGTTGAAAATTCTAATTTTATCGACTTCGAAAGATAACATAGCTCGGAGTAGGTAACTCTACTCGATCGCCGAATCGTGAAAAATGGCTCCCAGTTGACCAGGTTCCCAGCATGTTTTTTTTTTTACTGGACCAGCTTGCGTGTATCTCGACTAATTTCACGGGCCCTGAAGTTAATGACCATATAAGCTTCCAGTGGTCATCATATGAGTAATCACAGGACTCGAACCTGAGATCACATAGAAAACAAATCTTTTAGTTCCAAACTCTTACCACTGAGCTATCATCTAGATGGTTCGAGCAGGTTTTTAATTTGAGGGCTTCCTATGTTAATAATTATTTCTTCTTTTGTTTTCCTCAGCCAATGATTCTTCCAGGTAACAAAACGGGTATCCTATGTGAATATCTTCCTACATGTTAGGTTGCAGCCGACCAGACACATGGAAATGCAATTCTAGCTGAGGGCAGCAAGGACTTTAAAAAAGGGGGGCTGAGAGAGTCAATTGACCAGATTATGATCGAGGTAGAAAAGAGACAACAACCGACAGTGTCTGAAGGCAACATGATCGTAGATGTCTTTTATTGAAATTGAGGTCCATTGTGATTTAATTGCTTGGACTTTGTACCACTGAAATCACAGAAAATACTTTATTGATATTATCAATCCCTAGATTCAACAATTAATTATACTATCAAATTTGGTTTTGAACTCATTTATAAACTGAAGTGGAAAAATTATTTTAATTATTATTACTGGCTTTGAAATCTTTTCTGTATGGGTGCAAATAAGTTCAGTATTCTTATTGTTATTAATAATTAAACCCATGACTTCTTGATAACTATAAAAATCCCAGAATCATTTGAGCTTAAAGTACATTGATAATATTAAATAATATTCAATTATATATGTTTTCACTTTATCTGCCATCCACTTAGATTCATGTAAATATACTCTCCCCTAAAATAAAAAAATAGATAAAATTAACATCCAAGGGCTTTTCAGTCTTTTTAATTTTTTAGCACAATAAAATTATTTAATTACCTTAAAGAAAAAATCTATTAAAATCTATTTTAGGATATTTTTTTTATCTTTTCATCATTATTTTTTAGTTGATATCAAGTTGTCAAGGGTATTTTTTATTTGACCAAATATTAATAATTATTAAAAAAAAATCTATGAGAGTATGTAGCGCATAAGCCAGTAAGGAGGAGTAACATGCGAGTTTATCTTGTGACCAAACTATTTTGATGAGTTAATCTTGATGGATATTTTTTTTTCTTGCGAAGGGTATTTAGAAACTATCTCATATAAATAAATAAATAAATAGATAAAATGTGAGTTTAAGTTAGAGCCTTGGAGTTGGATATGCTGGAGTCAAACTAGTCATGCAAATAGACCGCTCCATCTCTTCATCGAAATTTACAAGGAAAAGTCAATGATCACCTACCCCATTTTCGATGGTCTAATTCAAAATTATCACGACGCTGGAAAATTATGATATAGTAGGCCGAAAGAAGACCTTCCAAGTTTCTAACCTGCCACGCACGTCGTGTTTACCAAAAATTAGCTATTAATTAATCATGCAAATGCAATGAATTCAAATAATAATAGCTCTGCGCATAAATTTCCCGATCAATTTCTCTCTGCATGCCTGTATTCTTCGAATATGTCTGCAATTCGTCAAATTCTTATCTAAAAGAGATTAAAAAAGCACTCGGAACTTTGTATCCAAGCCGATTTTCCCGAGTCAGAGGAGTTGCATTCAAGCTTGATTGATTCATAAAGTGCAGAAAATGTAAAGATTTTCTTAGGTCAGTAGACTTCATTTTATTGGAACGAACAGGCTGTCAGTGTTGTCTTGTTGTAAACGCAGCAGAAACCTTGGTTGTTTGAAAATATATCCCTTCGTTTATTTATTTTTAACCGATATATATATATATATATCTTCGGAGCTCACATTAAGTGTTATTTTTTCCCTTTTTTTTCCATATATTATTTATTATATGCGATGGAGTTCTTGCCATACAAAGAGATCTCTCAGGAAAATCTTTACTGGTGAATAGTTTTTATTCTCTCAAAAATATATCTCAAAAAACAACAATGTTTCATCGGATAAATACTTGAGTGTACATTCAAGAAAAAAATTAGCAAAATTATGATAGAATTTGTATTCCTAAAACTAAATCCTAATTGATTATATATCTTTCTAATTGATTATAGCATCTTTAGAAAGATGATGTTAGAAATATTAGAAAATAATAAAAATTATATCTTGAGAACTTACCCAATAATTTAAATTATTGAGGTGAATTAGTTTTTTAATATAGTATCAGAGCATTGATGATTAGGCAATCACGAGATCGAATCTTATCATTTTTATTTATTTGATAAAAATTAAGATTTTTTAATATGATATCAAAATCTCGACAACCAAGCAGGTAGTTTTATATAAATTTTAAGTTTAAAAAACTTTTATTTAAAATAATATTTTAAAAAATAATATAAAGAGACAGTACAGCACCATTAAATATCCTGCCTACCCGAGAGATTCGAAGAGATCAAATTTCATAGAAGAAGACAAAAAGATAGCAAGGATCAGATGAAAGCACCGTCCGCGAAAATGACACCAAGAACGGTTGGATTTTTTTTTCTTTCGTAATATGCGAAGATATACATACATGCAGTCATTTATACTTCAACAAATTAGGTTGCTTATACGTATTAGGTTGCTTATACGTTGAACATTTAAGAAGAACACCAAAAACCCGCCGGTTACAAGGACAACACAGATAACATGGAGCGTATAAAAAGAATAAGAGCTTGTTCGTCCTTCTGATTTTCTAGTTTTTAATAACTATTTTACTTTAAAACAAAACAATAAAATAATATTTGGTTAAATATTATATAATTCTTAACTTTTAAGAGTGAAATGTGATTTTTATAAAAGCATGTTGCTAAATATGTATTAGCTTATATTTTTTAAAAAAAAAACAAAAGAAGTTACACTTTTTAAAGTAAAAGGCTGCTTGTTTTATTGAGAGAGGATATTTTAAGAGATATAAAGTATAAAATGAATTTTAATCCGAATCCAAGAACAATTGTTATGGAAGGATTATCCATGAGTATATATATATATATAATAGTTTTGTGTACCTAACAAAAATCATTCTAGAAAGAAAGCTACTATATGCACTTGGGTGCTGACGGCGTCGTGACGTTTTCACCACTCAGCAACATTACAATATTAAATGGTCACTGAAGATTTTAAAAGAAAAATCAATGTCTTGCTTGTGTGTGTGTGTGTGTGTGTGAATCTTCTTCTACTTTTCCTGCCTTAAAAGTTCTCTTTATGAAAATCGAACTTTGTAGAGGTCTTGCGAGAGAAGTCTAGAGCTAATTGCCTTAGCTCCTTCGTGAGTGCTGGTGCCCCACAGTAGAAAACTCCTGCACATAATTTTACACACGAAGTTGTTTAGTTAAGTAATATTTCCTTAGTTCCGTGGGGGACAAAAAGAAGAGAAAAACAAAGGCCCAACAAAAAGTAGGTGAGCACGGTTAGCAGAACTGACCAATTCGAGAATCTGGATGCTGAAGGGCGATCTTCTTGTAGACTTGTCGCCAGTTGGGTTTGGCAAAGTGGGATTTGACCCGTGTGCCTGAAACCACATCCACGCCGCTCTTGGCGTGGTGTAGCGACTGGAGCATGGCAATGAGAGCTGACCTTGCATCGCCTTCTTCATAAACACTTGTGCAGTAGTTGTGCAATTCTATCACCTGCTTGTCATCCATCTCTGCCACCTCATTCATTATCCCTTTGAACCACTCAAAGGAACCCTGTTCCCTTGTGACCCAATAGAAGTATGCTTTTCTTGTTTTGAAACTTTTGCTATTAATCTTGTTGTTCTTATTAGGCGTGGCTCTGCCACTTTCCAACGCATCCAAGGCTCCATTATTCCCTTCATCCTTATCCTTGATTTTCATGTTGTTGATAATGTCCTTGACTATGCTGATCATAGGTGTGGCTCCGATGCCAAGCCCTACTAGTAGCACCACATCATACTTCTTGTAGTCTTGTGCCGGAGCTCCAAATGGACCATCAACTAATATCTTGGGAATGCTGTACATTAATTTAATCGCCACTTGTCAATGAAATGCTCAAGGCAATAAAATTGTGCTACTATTATCGATGATCATGCCATCGCTATTGAATCACTAACAGATTTTAGTCAAAAGTATATATATATGATTTTAATAGCTTATCATCAATTCAACACCTTCCACCAAGATATCATAATTAATTATTACCTAGGATTGTTTCCTCCTTGCATATCAGCTCTGAGCAATCCACTCTTCCCAGCAGTCGGAGGCTGGCAAACCTAACAACCATTGAAAACATATAAGAGATTGTTCAGAACCAAGCAAGAAGGGAATTTGGTTTGGCATGCAGCATATATAAATGTAGCTAACGACAGACCTCAGAGAAAACAGTTTTGAGTTGCCTCGTCCAATCACCGAGTGTTCGAATGTGCACGCTTAGGTAGTCATCTCCTGGTGCTGAAGTGATAGAAAATGGGTGCCTGTGTTCATACCAATTATTATGCATTAGTGTCGAAGGCCAAAATAATTGGATTTCTTGGGCTGAAGTGGGCGCTAGCTAGCTATCTGCCACAGAAATTAGATTCTTACCATTCAAAGGGAGAAACTGCAGCGCAGTTGACAAACATGTACTGCCCACTCTTGTATTTGAATCCTTGGGGCTTTGACATGTGCAATGCCAGGACGTTTCCCGGATAGACGGCAACCTAATAAAATGTTCATGAAAAAATAGTGGTCTTCAGTATTGTACAAGTTTTGCCAGTACTAGAATTTGAAAATGAGTAGTGATCAATTCATAGAGACTTCATTGAATTAGACCTTGAGGATCTTAACGGCTCTGATGCTTGATCTGAAAGCCCTGATCAACCTTTCACATGCATAAAGAATAACCGGCACTGCTAGATACATCCATGTCTGCAGCACTCAAGAGAAGATGGAAATCGATTGTAAATGTACAAGAAATATCTGAAAGGTCAAAAGGAAGCAAATTCTTAATTTTAGTTGCAACGAAAGGGAGGAGTGAAGCACTGACCGTTTTATGATACCATGTCTTTGTGAGGTAGAGGTAAATTCCATGGACAACAAGGAGAGTGTAGACAATAACGAACAGATGGTGGGAATACCAGAACGCATTGAAGCCAGTGAGTTTCTTGAGAGGTTTAGGCAGGTTGATTCTGTTACGCCGAAACCAAGGCGTGGCTAATGTGAATGCTATGGCCATTAGCACTACCATTACAACGCCTGTGATCCCCTCCACACCTTTCAAAAACCACCAGTAGTTTTCAGGCTGATCATCTCCAAAGTAAGGTTTCATAGGCTCGTATTCTTCTTCAGTGGCATGAATAAGTCGTGGAAAATCACACGTTAAATGAGCCCCTGCATGCAATCCAATTCCAATGGCAATTCCTACTGCAATAACCTGAACAAATTTATAGCAAGTATTATTAGATTTTTAAGATCACGCAGACTTCTCAAATACAAGGATTACAGAAGTCTCGTTACCTTGTGGAAATTCAGATTGTCATCAAAAGGCACAGCAACACCCAATTTGGTCTTGTTTCTGAGCCAAGTAATGGTATTCCGGCAGACTGGTAGTAAAATCAAGGCCATATTGAATTTAAGGGTCTCTGCCCCTCCTTTGGCAACACAAACGCAATAACCCATCACATCATATGCGGCCTTGTGCCGATATTGTATGAACTTGTAAGTAAATAAACCAGCGACGATTCCCATCCACAACATCATTATCCAAACTCTCTGCCAATTATCCATCAAAAAGTACTTCATCTTTTGGTACCATCTCTTTAATGGATTGTTTTCTTGTGTGGGCTTCAGCTTTTGGCTCAATAATTGACTCAGAACTTTGCTATCTCCAACTCTGACGGTTTGGTTTGGAGCTTGCAATAATAGTGTTTCCAAGTTATAAATCTGTTTATTGCCACCAAAACAAGAAATTAATTATGCCCGGAAAGATAAATGAACCTATATGATTGTTTAATTACACTTTTATGTACTGTACCATGATATATCCAGCATTATCTGGGTCTAATTCTTCCATGATTAGTGCTGCATACTCCTTGGCTTGTTTCTGAATGTTGGAAAGCTTGTTTGCAGAAGCACTTAGAGTGATAATCTACAAATAAATTTGATCCGGTCAATCACAACTAGTAATGTTATTTAAGAAATAAAGTCGTTATATCAACCAAAATTAATTCATTCTGTTCACCTTATGTTAAAAAAAAAAAACAGAGATGCAAAAGTTTTTTTTTTTTTTTTAGAGTTTGAACGGTGCTAGAATTTGATTTTTTTTCTTCAAATTAAATATTTTTAAGTTGTGTTTATATAAAAAATAAATTTTAAAAAATAAAAAATATTATTTTAATATATTTTAAAAAACAACCAATAATACACTATTAAAATATTCATTTGATCGCTTACTTCCAAAACTTCCTCTTCTGCTATTCTTCCATCAGCATCTTTATCAACCCTGCACATATTATCAATATTAAACGCTTAAGAGCAGGCAACAAGACAGGCGGCAATCCCAAAGGATAAAAAGCGCTCAATCAATATTGAAGAACGCAATGTTAATTGAAAGTATACATGTCAAAGAAGATCTGGAGCCTGGAGTCAAAGCTTTCATCGGAAATTTGATCCCAGAATTGTCTAAGCTGTGCCTTGTTAATTAAATCACTATTTATGTTATGTCTCCGAGCAAGTGCACGAAATAATTCTCCGGCAAATTCCTTAGAGTCCTTGTTCATACCTGTCGTGTATAAATATAGTGGTCAATAATTAGCATCATAGTTAATTGAAGCAGGAGATTAACGAGAAAATTAATAGCCAACAAGGGTACTTACCTATGCATTCTCCAAACAAGGAACAGGGAAGTAGGCCACTGGTAGAAGCAGTAAGTCCTTGAAATCGCTTCTCAACAGCAGGCCATCCATTTCCAGTTTTGGTGGTAATGAACTTAAGTCCCTTCAAGGCATGAGCAGCAGCTGACTTATTCCTATCAAACCGTCTAGTAGATGTCCTTCTTGATAAAGAAGCAAAACGTTTTAGCTCCTGAGAGACCTGTCTGATTCTGGATGATGTGTTCCTAAACAGCGAAGACCGCAGCGAAGAGGAATTGTTACCCTCCAGCGCAGTCTTCGCCAGCAGAGTCAATTCGGGATCCTCATTAGCTCCTTGAACGCTGTGAACTGCCACAGAATCTTCACGAATATCCAAAGTAATCTCTACATAGGAAGATGGATCATCAGGAACACCGGAATTTATAACGGTTTCAGTAGGAATATTGAACCTCGCGCTCTTCCTTGAAGAACGTTTTTTATTGAGAGCTCCTCCTCCTCCTGATCCTAATGGCCCACTAAAAGCTGTTCTGTCGCTTGCTATGCTTTCTGTGTCCGAGTTGTTCTCAGAATAAGCACCCCTCGAGTCCTCGCCTCTGATCATTTTGATTAACTTCACTTATCCTGCAAAACTTTTGCTAACACCAAATGGTTTTAAAGAGAAACGGCCGAGAAGGAAATATTAATTGTAAACCGAAAGTTGGTTGGTGTAGAAAATTTGCTATTGATAAAAAGTTGAGGGAAGAGGAACCGGATATATATACACGCCAGAAGGTAAGAAGAATTGAAGAAGAAGGTTGCTTTCAAATCCATTTAAATGTTTTATTGCACATGCACTCGAATACGCAAATACGACGAAGCTCGTAGGAAAGGTATGCTGGTCAAATCGTCATCAACGACCACCCCTATTATTTTCTACTTTTGGTCTCTTTTTACTCATCTAACTTGCGCTAGCTGTAAATAAAATCTACATCCAGAAATTACTTGTATATATCTTCACCAAAGATTCTGCATTGAATTGAATTATAATGACTGCATTTAGCTAGTGGGGTTGATTGATATATAATAGTGAATTGCGGAAAGAGTAGACAAACTATATGCATATAATGGTAGTTTAAGAACCTAATTAGCTGGTAAAGTCCACTCTTGAATTCTAAATAAATTAAAAACGATAGTTGTTAGTCTTTATATATATATATATATATGCTGCATCGTCACATAGCCACCTTCCATGGACTTTGCAATAACTGATGTCTTTTAATTTTTGGCATGCCTTCTAGATTTCCAAAAGAGTGGAAACATCACTATTTATATTTTACTAAAAATTAAGTGTTCGAGAGTGTTATAAAAATTGTTCTGTAAAGTGATTTTTATTTTAAAATATATTAAAATATTATTTTTTTTTATTTTTTTAATTTATTTTTAACAACCACACAAAACAATTTAAAAATATTAAAAAAAAATAAAGCAAAAAAAAAATTTTAATTTTAACAAAAAAAAAAAAAAGTTCAGTCTCGATACTAAACGGGTACTAAATTAATCTCTAATTTCTAAAATAAATTAGATCTACAGATTTATTCACAATTCCTCCTATAGCACAAAGATAGAAAAAAAAGAAAAAAAAATTCATAGTGACCCGAGTAATAATGATCCATAACAACCAAACGAACATAAACTTTATCATCATGTAATCCAAAAACTTGAAACTTCAAATTATTAATATTAGAATGCTCAGGTAGGTGCTTAGATGTCCAAAATTATCTTCATTTCCATACACGAAACACATTATGACTTGCTATGTTCTTGAGATACGGACAATAAACATCCTAACTTATCATGCTCGTAAGATAGGGCCAATTCTTGCACAGTAGCATCAAACAAATCTCAAATTCAATTGTTCTTGAGAAACAGACTAAACACGTACTAGTTTATCATATGCTTCCGAGACAGGGTCAACACTCATCTCCAGAGCTCACACAAAGTTTAAGTAATGTAGCCGCTAATCCAACATAAAATGATCAATGGGCTTGCTTATGGTTGTCGGAGGCGCCTCTTTCATCTTTTGCAATCAAGCATGTGCTCGTGCCTTCCGATGTTGCTAATTTCTTTATCCTACACTATCATCCTCTGTCCGATTTCATTTGTTTATGCCTCGTTCGTTGGTTTGACCTTGTCTCCTGTATCTTTCTTCTAACGAGAATTAAGTGATTGTTTATACACTACCCCGATCCATGGTTGAAAACCCGATCCGGGTTTGATTTGAGACCAGATCTGGATTTTGAATCAGTAGCTCCAAATCAATTTTCAAGATATTTTTTTTTAAAAATCAAAATATCAATCAAGGTTATTGTTCAATTTCATTTGATTAATTTTGTTTTAAAAATAGTTAATGGGTTAAGGGTTGGTTTTTGACCAAGTTAACTAGGTTTTTTTTATTATTATTATTTTTTAATCTATAACGGTTAAGGTTCTAGGTTGACCAATCAGGTTTTACGGCTATACCTTTGTTGAACCAACCCCACGAAATGGTGGGGCAAATCTCAATTTTTTAAAATATTATGACTAATTAAATTTTGAGCACCGAATTTAACTAGGAACTAGGAAATGGTGAGAACAATGACAACGCAAGGACAATTAGTAAAGTGTGGGATGTGATAACAGCTCTTCTTCAAAGTATCTATCAAAGCTTTGAATTCATTCAGTAATCCTCAGCTCCATTGAGAGGAGAAATATATTAGCTAATTAGTGGTTTAATTGGGTGTGAAAACAAAATTGACGGTGACGTTAAGCAACATATTTATTTTATTAAGCGCCGGTGGCTTTGCTTTTCGATCTTATGGCCAAAGGAATTGCCATTGCTAACACAAATAGACATGTGCAAACAGAAGCCAGGCAATTTGACCTAATTGCTCCCCTTCTTATTCTTTTGCGATCGTTCCACCACCAGTGTGAATCAGATGAAGTGGTCAACTTGAACTATACATGCGCAAACAAGCGTGTCACTTTCAAATGAAAGCAAGGCAATGGGAATCGGTTGACCGACATGTACCGATCGTCTTCTTTCTCAAAACGCGGATTCGCTATCTTCTATTGGAGAAGGTCCAAAAGTCAAACTGATATCGTGGTGGAAACTTGGACCAATAATAGCATATGCGTAAAAGTGCAAGTGGCTGTTTTTTATTTGGAATGTGTTAGAATGAGGATACTGACTTGTACTGTTTTTGACGCTGTCTGAACGGTGTTTTGTCAAAATTTAATGTTGTTTTCATGTTTTAATATTATTTTTTGATGTGTCAGGTAAGAAATATTTTTTTTAAAATAAAAAAATATTATTTTAATGTGTTTTTAAATAAAAATTTTTAAAAAATAACAACTACCACAATTATTATAAACACCACAAA
>Ga0307517_10009633_pt1 | contig 13660 bp, 7 predicted proteins | sample 23_EM_MG_FD_194515 | JGI IMG/M metagenome (GOLD analysis project Ga0307517, IMG submission 194515) | Populus trichocarpa ectomycorrhiza microbial communities from riparian zone in the Pacific Northwest, United States - 23_EM | ecosystem: Host-associated > Plants > Roots > Unclassified | place...
TAAAAAAAAACTCAAAATGATTGGTAAAAAATATGGCTTGGCTTTTAAAAAAATTTCAAGATGATATTTTTTTTAATATAGAGACGATGATATATTAGATTGATTCGGGCTTCATGACTTAACCCGCTAAACCCGTGACCTGAATCGTAGACTTTATTGAATTTAACAACTTTGTTTTTTTTTTAAAAAAAATTATTTTTCACTTAATAATATGATAACCAGAATAGATGCTCGTAAAATTAAGTATCAACCAAAAGCTAAAATGTTTGTTTGAGACCGCGATAACTTCATAGAAAGCAAACCAAAATAAATTATGAACATCAATTTAAAACCAATCAAATCTTAAAGGATGAAATCGAAAAACAAAATAAAAAAAAGATTCAACCAAAAGAAAAAAAATTGGAAAATAGATTTAAAAAAAAAACTATTTAACATTGTTATTAAACTTGACATAGCAGATTATCTTTAAAACCTCTTGATCTGACTCTTTAGCTAGCCTAATTTTAAAATTAATCTGTATGAGAGTTGTTCTTATTTGATCTAGTCTACTTGATGGGTCCAAAGTTAACATAAACGACGGTAAAAATGTGGTCCGACTTAAAAAAAACCACGATGATATCTTTTTTAAAAAAATATTAAGATGATAGTATACTAGAATGACTTAGGATTCGCGGTGTAACTTAACAAACCTGCAAATAGATGGATACCACTAATTAAGCCCGGAAAAAGAGCTCAAACATCAGGTTATTTAAATATATAGAAACAGGTCTAGACCAAATAACACCAAGTACCCAATCCAGCTTGAGCGAAAAGGCTAAACATGCGTGAAAGAAACCAAGCAATGAACGCTCCTAAATCCAGCAAAACAAATTATCACGTGCATACATGACCACAAAAACAAACACCACGTATCTTTTATAGATGCAAAAGGGAAAATAGCATAGCACAGACGAACCTAAAAAAGCATAATTGAAAAAAAGGAAGGATGTCAAAAAAATTAATGGATGCCTAATGAATCATTATCCAAAAAAAAAAAAATCAAACCAAACACTAAACAAACCAAATCAAAAGAAAAATAAACCATACAGGAAAACCAAGCACTTGACCAAAACAAGAACATGAGCATATTAATATCTCTTCCAATATATCTCAAAACAATCTTCACAAACTATCATAACCAAACCAATGTCATCAAAATCAACATGACTGGAATACAAGTTTTTAAATATATCTTTTTTTGTATTAAGTATGTAACTGTTCTTGTTTTCTTATATCATGTTTTCAACATCCAACTCAATCTTGGGTATACATCACTAGTAAATATATTAATCTATCATTTACTAAAAATCTAGATAAGGATATGATTGTTTTGCGTAAAATATTTTACATATAAAATATTTTTCAATAGTGGTTGTGGAGGAGTAAGCGATCATTGTGGTGATGAAAAATGAGGTGGTGATAATGAGATGATGGTGGTAGTGGAGGTGGTTGTGAAAGAGGAGGTGGTGGTGACGACATCGAGATGGTGGTGGTGGTTGAAATAGTTGGATGATATTATAAATAAATTACTATTTGTAAAATATTTTATGAAATTTCATGAGTATAAAATGTTTTTTAGCTAATGAGATAAGTTTAAAGGTTGAATATAAAATATTTTTCATTAAACAATTTTCTTGTAAAATATTTTACGAGAAACAAACACATAAAAGTATTTTTCGAAAACAAACATGGCAAACTTATGAAATATTTTCTTGTAAAATATTTTATGCCAAACAAACGACCTTAAGAAAGAACTTGGTTTTAGTATATGAAAACTAATACTTTTTATCATGTAGTTTAGTTTTTCATTTTGCCTTCATCCTTCTAGAAATTACAGTTTTCATTGTGAGGCAATGCAAATTTTAAATTTAAATAAAAAGAAAAATTTATCCTCGTATATAATATTAGTCCAATAAGATGTATGACATGTCATCCATTAAATTTCTCCAACTATTTTCTTCTCTCAAAACTATGACTTCTTTTCTCTCTCACTTAAAATAAGATGTCGATATTTTTCTCTATCTTATTGTATTTATCTTATACCATTAAGGACCTTCTCAATTCCATCATTGAGAAATAACAGTCATCAAATCTAGCATTTCATAAGAAATCAACTCCATCATATTCTTGAATATACGAAACTCAAACTGTCTATTTTTTTATCAACTTACTTGACTACCACATTTTAATACAAACTATTATATATACCAAAATAGTACCGTATGGATAATCTTTCCACTAAACAAGTTTTCAGGAAAGATTGGAGGGGTCACACTAGTCTTATTTAAAACTCAATCTCCTAAATATAACTTCTTAGGCCATATCTATTCACCATATTGTCTTTTTATATACACAACTACATGCTAGTTGTTTTATGGTTATCCTTGATAGTTTTACCATCGTATAATCACGAGATTTCCTTTTCGATCTTATTACAAATGATTTGTACATCATAGGTTATGCACCTATTAATTTTTATACATTCAATGAGACTACTATTGCTTTAGACTTGTCAAAATTGGTCTTACAATTATCATCACTCTACACTCTGATCTTCTATATTCCACATGATTGGGTGTCAAGAGTACCCAATTTTATGTTCCCTCATGGTAACTTAAATCACCACTATAATCCATCACATGTATTGGGCTAACATGTGTGACTTTGTTTTTTACATTACCACTCTACCACCAATATAACCTTTATATGCCCCTTTCTACTTAGGTAATCTTTCTTCCCACCATTATTTTTAGTCTAAGTCTCCTTAATTGGACCATACCATTGCATCTAGAATGATCAAATTACTTGGAAACAAGTTTAAAATAATCTTAATCACATTTTAGATGACTTCGATTTGATCAAACATAATATAGCCTAAAAAAGGCCCAAATTCAACAACAAATACAATTGCTCATAAGATCACCTATATTGGATCGCTATCTAGGCTTAATGGCTCAGCTCAACTTCTATTCAACTCGACTCACTTTAGCTCAACTTGACTTGTTAGCTTGATGACATGATAATGGGACTCGAGGATGACTTGTTAGTTGACCGAACGATGACTAGACAATGACTATGCATGTTGACTAGGTATTGGCATTTCAAGTTTTGGGTTAGCTCATTTGGTTGCCTTAACTAGTTTCAAGTCTAGTCAACCAATTTAGGCAAAAAAATGTGCATATAGTGCATCAACACGTGGGCCAGATCCCTTATCGGCATGTGCAAATGTGTGTGGCTATGTTGGATGTTTATTTTTCGTATAATTTTACCATTGTGCTCCTATCAGCCTCCTCTTCACAGTGGTATGTTCAAAACACATTTTAGACCACTTTCATTTCTAAGTAAATCATAGTTATTAAATCTAGCCTAGGGGTTGACCTGACCAAGTGGCTGAGTCACAAGTCAACCCAGGTTAATTTAGGAAAATATAATATTTTTTTGAGGTTTTAATATCTCACATGAAAGAGTTTTGAAACAATGCATATGGATGTAGGCTATAAAAAACAAAGGTGAGGTATGAGGTATAGTATAATTATCTTACATCGAAACGTTAAGAAATAATCCATGTGGGTGTAAACTATAAAAAAAAAATGTGAGGCATGAAGTGTGTTATAGTTATCCCACATCAAAAAATTAAGAAACAATCCATGTTAATGTAAGCTATATATAGTTATCCCACATCAAAAACTTAAAAAACAGTTCACATGGATGTAGGTTATAAAAACAATATGAGGTATGGAGTGTAATATAGTCATCCCATATAAAAAAATTAAGTAACAATCCATGTTAATGAAGCTATATATAGTTATCCCACATCAAAAACTTAAAAATCAGTTCATATGGATGTAGGCTATAAACAAATATGAGGTATGAAGTGTAATATAGTTATCCTATATAAAAAAGTTAAGAAACAGTTCATGTGGATGTAGACTATATATTGTTATCTCATATCAAAAAATTAAGAAACAATCCATATGAATGTAGGTTATAAAAAAATATAAGGCATGGAGCGTAGTATGGTTATCTTAAATCAAAAAGTTAATAAACGATTCATGTGGATGTAGGCCATAAAAAAAATATGAGGCATGAAGTATAGTATAATTATCCTATAACAAAAAGTTAAGAAATAATTCATGAGGAAGTAGGATATAAAAGAAAATATGAGACATGAAGTGTAGCATAGTTACCCTACATTGAAATGTTAAAGAAACAATTCATATAAATGTAGGCTATAAAAAATATATAAGGTATGAAGTGTAGTATAATTATCCTATATTAAAAAGTTAAGAAATAATTTATGTGGATGTAGGTTATAAAAAATAAATGTGAGGCTAAGTATTCATAAATTAATTTTACATTTTAGGGTTTATTAAAAATATAAAAAAATGTTAAAAAAGTTGGTTCATACTCGAGTTACGCCAAGTCACCTGAGTTTCAAGTTTACCAAACAGGTCACTCGGGTTTGATTAAGCCAATTGCATATTTAGGTTTGTTTAGTTTAAAACTTAACTAAGACCCCAAGTCGCCTAGGTCTTGGGATAATTTGTCGGACCAAGTTTCATAACTATATGTAAAATCAAAACACCTACTATTTTCATCAATCATGCTCTGATACCACTTATTAAGATTATTTGTGTTTTGAGTTTTACCTATTGAAAGCAGAATATTTACATGGTTTGGAAAATCGTTTACATCTACGAAGAAGTCAATCTTATTAGTAGATAGAAAACACAAATCCTATAATAATGAAGGAGAAGGAACACCCTTTACTTTACTCCTACTCTTAACTTATTTGTTTCACAATTTTCTCTCATAACAGTGTTGTAGCCACTGCTTCTGCTGTTCAAGAAACTCTTTTTTCTATCTCTTTTCTCTTCTTGGCTCTCCACTTGCTTCTACCTTTGCTCTATTTACTTGGTTATATTTATAAGCTAAGATGACCACCATCTTAGCTCATTCCATCACCTCTAGTTGTAATTTTATTGGACTTTCACCTTGCAACAAACTTGGACCAAAATGGTGGTTGGTAAATATCTTTAATATGGATGATTTCAACCTCTTCGAGGCTAATACATATGGGTTGCCATTTCACACTAAATAACAACATCTTAATAGAATGGTGGCTATGGTTTTTTTTTTAATTTAATGACAAATTTGCAATATTTAGTATAATGACTTTTTAATCATTAATTGAAATATAATAATAATCCTATAAATAATTCTAAAGTTTTTGTTTTTTTTTTTTGTAAAGTTATATAATTTATAAACAATTTGAAAACATGAAGGTAAAATGAAAAAAAAAAAAACTAAACTACACGATGTAAACGTGTATTTTACCCAAACTAATATTAGTTAAAAGATGAAAACAAAATATAAAAAAAATTAATGATAAGATTATTCCTAATTATTTTTACATATCGAAACTGAATCTAAATAGTTCCAACCTAAATAGTTCCAACCATACGACGGAGGATCGGAGTGATTGATTCCCCGCACGAGTTGGTATGTGTGGGACAAAAAGAAGTCTCAACTTAAAGAGCCCAATTAGCCACTTCTCTCTCTATTTATGGACTTATAAAGACTAGGAAATTTGTCATGCCAACCTGCGGAGGTTGGTTCTAGAATCAGACCATTGTTGTCTCTCTTAATCTCTCTATCTCGCATTCTAATGGGGTCTTTGCTTGGTGACTGGCCTTCATTTGACCCTCATAACTTTAGCCAACTTCGACCTTCTGATCCTTCTAATCCTTCTGTAAGTATATTATATTTATTCTTATTACTAACTATCGATTAACCAAACACACATTTTATATCTTTCTTGCTTAACTTTCACGATCATCAAGTAAATTTGTAATCTTTTTAATGATCTGTGAAGTTTAGACTTAATTTACTGTCTGGGTTTTTTTTTTCTTTGTACTGTGTGATAATACTTTTGAAAGAACTGATTCCAAGTAGGTGAAGATAAGGTAGATGAACATTATATTCCCACTTTTGACTGAATTTCTGGGTGTACCCAGATATGTTAATGGGGTGTGTGATTAGGAGTTTTTAAGGATTTTAATGAGAAAGTCATTGAATTGCTAGGGTTCTAATGCTAAAAGGTTGCGGTTAGTTCAAGTCTCTGGAGTTGTGAGTAGAATTCTTGTGTTTAGACATGTGGATGTCTAGATTTATGTTGTAGATGGTAAGGGAAAAAACTTAGGGGTCAGTTAAAAGAAATGTAGCATCATAATTCTGTTTCTTCGTGTTTTAGCTTAGTTTTCCATATAAATTGTGGGGCATGTTGTTTGTGGGATGATGAGCTGGGAACGAATCTAGTGTAATAATTCTAATGAAGCTGTGCTTTAAATGGATCTTCACGTGTTGAAGTTTCTACAATTACTGGCTGTGAGATGGAATGCCATAAAAGGATTTACATCGCTTGCCAAGTTTCATTTAGATTCAGGATTACCTGAACTGGGTTGTACTTGATGCATCATGAACATATCTAATGCCAAATATTAATGGACAGCATTGTGTCATAGCATTATAATGTGAGTTTCCTGAAAATGATTTTCAAATCATATCTGGCTTTAGATGTTCTTTGCATATTGGTTTTTAAAATCAAGCAAATGATAAAATATACTCCTGAAGTCCTGAAGTGGAGCAGCATCTATGTGCTTACCTGGATAAACTTTAGCTGCCTATTAAAAATAAAACAACTGCATGGTTTCCTAGAGTTCTTTAATTTTTATGACATATTTAATCAGAAATGAGTATGTACATTGCCTCAATATTTCTTATAGCAAAGCCCTGAAGGTTTAGCAGTCTATGGAAGAACAGTGACTGCATTATCTAAATCTATTTTTAAGGTTGAACAAGTGGAAACTTAATAGTTCATAGCTTTAGCTGAAGAAGAAAAGAGGTGATCAAATTAAAAAGAAGGATCTCAAAACACTCTTTCTTTGTATATCCTAGTCAGCCAGATTTCATATCCTCTTTCTTTGAGATAATTTATAAACTTCCCTTTCTAAATGTGGATCATCTTAAATGCCAGTCACTTTTCTGAAACATGAAAGGACTTGTTTGGTAGCTTCTTTGGCCAAGATTAAAAAAACTGTTTTGTTGCCAAAATAGGGAGAGGATGCCATGGGAGATTTCGTAGAATAAACATTAGAGTCTAGCAGAGTAGAGCTGACCTAATAAAGAAAAAATGTAGGAATACAATAGTACTTCCACCTGGCAACAATAATGCAATACATACCTGAAAATCTGATTCCATATTGTCTACTTCTTGTGCACATGTCTGTTTATGGTTAATATCTTGTTTAGTAATTTACAGCTGATACTCATGCCAAATTGTTTGATGATTATATACAAGATTATCACTATGCTGTCTATCAACGACTGCTTATCTGGGGTTGGCACTCTGCAAAGAAATTTGGAAATTTCTGAATCGTGGGACCTGTTCAGATATCCAGTAGCACTTAATTAAGACAATTCATTCTTTTAGACACCCATAACCTTGTGTATAGGTTTATTTCAATTTCATGCTACAATGATCTACCTTCCAGCTCCAAAGTGTGTCTGACAGGGTTATTTGACTAATCATGTTACCATCTCTTGATTGAAATGATATATGGTTTATCATGTATGTATTCTGGTATGCATATGAATCTTAAATTGTTTGAGACTTTTAAGTAAATAACCTAGTTTACCAATTTAAAGCACAACCATGTTTGTCAATTTTAAGGAAAAAAAATTGTTTCACCTCATTCACAATAATATTACCGAGTCTGAGAAAGGATAATCTCTTCTCATTATCATAGCTAATTTCTTTTTTTGTAATAGAAAATGACTCCTGCCACCTATCATCCTACTCATAGCCGGACTCTTCCCCCACCTGATCAAGGTAAAGAACAGAACTTTCTATCTGCTTGCAGTTTCTTCTCCCCAAATTTTCTGTTTGGGTGAAGATAGGGAATACCTGGCATATTTTGTTTTCTAAGACATGGGATGACCTTTAAATATGGCTGCCAAATTTGACATCTTTATCTGGACATGTTATTCAAAGGTGCATGTTATCATAATGTCTCTCTTGTTATGAATGTAAATGTTTGATGAGCTTAGATGCTAGCGTTTTGCTCTTTGATCTATCTTCCGATTCCTGTTCATCAAGATATTAATATTTTGTGACTTCATTAAGAAAGATTCTTGAAAGGCAAAAATGTAGAATATAAAAGATGGGGAGGTGGGGAGATTGAATCCAACAATCATGCATGAGCAAAACCGGCATAGATTCTTGTAAAGGCTTGGGGCCGCCCTTTCAAAGTCCATGGTGTGCATGAAGTTGGGAGAAATCAATACGACATTCTGGATAAAACTGGTGCAATCTCATTATAACATCCTAATAAAACAACAAGGAGCTTTAGTTTACTTTGGATGTGAGTGACAAAGCATCTGGCCTAAAGTCGGGGGGGTTTTCTGCAATCGATGTTGAATTTTACATGTTTCAGTGCTGGATGGAGCAGTTTCACTATCTCTAATCTGCATGCCTCTTGCTCCATGAGTTGGTCTTTGACCATGATTAACCACTTGGGATGGCGAAGAATTTCCATGGGCCTTCTTTTGTATCATCATGGATATTGCCTGGGCATTCTGAAAAGCTTGGGATGATGTGCAATTGATTATGACATGCTTATGCAAGTTTGATCAGCTGAACTTCTTGCATTTTGTTATTGTAATTCAGTTTTTTGTTCTTCATTTTATCTGAAGGTGATTTCATAATCTGCGGTTAATCTGGCTTAAACTCCTTTGGCAGTGATAACTACTGAAGCAAAAAATATTCTGCTGCGAAATTTCTATGAGCGAGCTGAAGAGAAGGTTGGTAAATTAAAATGTTTTCACATATTTGATCTTTCTCTTCTATTTGTGCACCCATTGGACGCGTACTTATTTTAGCTTGTCATTCCCGTTCTTGTTGCAGTTGAGACAAAAGAGAGCTGCCTCTGAACATCTAATGCCAGAGCATGGATGCAAGCAGGCTAGGGCTTCTACCTCATAATAAGCTTTCGTATGTTACTTAATAGTCTGGCATGTCGACTCTCGTTGTAAATACAAACCACATCACTGCCCAGTGTGCCAATTGGTTGACTGAGCAGGGCTTGCTTATTGTTCTAAACTGTTGAGCAATGCAAGTAGAGTTGTGTACAAACAACAGATTCACCGGGTCATCATATGACCACCGAGTGAGATCATTAGTTATGCTTTTCTTTTTATCCTGGCTAATTTTTTTTGACCATATGGATAGACTTTGATATTGATTCCAATCCATATTAAACTCACAAGTGGAATTAATGCATTTGAATTGTTTGAATTTGCTACCTAAGCCAGTGCCATGCTCGATTTCACTTGAACATGCGTTGACCAAACATTTCATTATGGTGGTGCTATTTCCGCGGCAGTGGCGGTGTTTCTGCCTTCTAAGTATTTCTAGCTTGTAACTTGTTGCTCCATAACTGGTAGCCTGGCTTGCTAGATTTGAATCCTTTATAGATATGGACACGATTTTTCGGAGGGTTAGCGTTTTTCAGAAAGAGCCGAGTTTATGTGATTCAAGCCAAGGCTCTCTCTAGTTCATATTCAGAGAAAATGGACAGTCGAAGTCGTCAATCCCAAGAAAGATCATTCATATCGGTAGCTGCCAAAATGAGAAATAGAACTAAAAGTTAAGAGAAGGTATTGTCTTTTGTATGAGATTTTCTTCCATGGTACCGTGGTTTGGATGGCTCAACAGATTTTATTGGACCAAAGCAATTTTGTGTATTATATTCCCTTATATATAAAAATTAGTGTATTAAATTAGGGTTTGGATTTGATATTATTTCCATGTTTTTTGAACAGTATGTGACTTGATTATTGTTTCCATAAAAATAAAAAATAAAAAATAAAAAATAAAAACTGATTGAGTCCGAAATAGATCTCCTTTTGTAGGATGAAACTGTAATGGTTGGTGAAGATGGATGTTCTTAGAAAAAAGGAATAAAGCCTGTGCATTTTTTTTTCCTCTACAGAATAATGGTAGAGTGGCATGAGAATATGCCCCGGAAGGCTTAGAACACACTAGATTGATGTGTTTTTTAGAAAGAAAAAAAACACTATATGGAAAATGATCTAATATGATATGATTGATCTCATAATTAGCAGTCATTATGTTATCCATATATCCTGAAATCAATATGTTACACATTAAGCTTGCCTTGGTGGAATTTAAATAGGGCATAACCTAAAGATAGGTTGTATCCATTACATGCTTTAAGAGGTATGTTACCTAGTCTTGGAGGGTCTCTTGCATGCTCGGTGATCATCCTTAAAAGGTCAATATGAGACCTACAAAGAGTATAAAGATGGAGGCCATGAGTAATATTAGATCAGCATACCAATTACTATCAAGTAAACAATCAAACAAGAGTTAAATGGTTTCACAGATCTCACCCAGACTATTGCCATTGGGGTATCACTACCCCTTACCTAACCTAAAGTTGATATTGTATGCATTCAAAGTGTAATGGATAATGTATGAAGGGACAAATTCATATCCAATTTATGCATGATAACATGAATTGAAAATGCATGCTAAAGTTGTAAAAAGTGATAAACAAACAAGAAAAACATATCACGAAAATTAATAGATAAAGGACAAAGCTTAGTCACAAAAATTTTCTAGCGAAGTCGTCATTACATCACTACTAGACATCACGATGACTTTAAATATAAAAAAGAAAAAAGAACATATATATGTCATTTTGTTCTTAGTGGAGAAATATATTTTTTGATAAGTTGTCACCTAATATTATGATCACTAAAAACCTTAACTGGTTAACATAGATTTTATGATATGAGACTAATTATGCTAAAGAGAAGATATTGTCACCCCTAAAACATTTTACCTGAGGTAGATTGTATTACTAATTTTATCCTAAATTGCTAAGGGTATGTTTTGTTATGCTATTAGTGGTCTGTTTATAATATTCTCAAATCTGGTGTCGGTGAATATTCTACTAAAAATACTTTCAACTCTGGTGTTGGTAAGTATTACATGAAAAAAAATATAATATTCTTGACTTTGATGTCAATGAATATTGAGCTAAAAGTTATTTCTAATTCTAGTTTTAATATTCATAACTCTGACATTACTGAATACTAAAAGTATTCTCAATTCTAACATTGATAAATACAAATATTTATGACTCGTACATTAATGAATATTATAGATGATATTCCTAATTTTAGTATTAGTGGATATTGATCTAAGTTGGTATTTCTTGACTATGATATCAATGATTATATATTAAAAAACTTATTTAAAACTTTTTTTTTTTTGTTAAAAATTCAGGAACTGTTATTATTTTTAAATGTTCAAGGTGATGGTTCACTATGAGTCTATTTACCTCAAACATAGATAACAATTATCATTTTTTATTTAGAAAGACAAGATTGATAGTTTTATTTTATTTTTTTGAAAATTTTGGTATGTTAACCTAATTGACTTTTTTAATTTAGGTCAAGTCCTAATGGACTTTATAAACTTGTTATAAAGTCCAAAAATACATGCAAAAAATATTTTTTGTATTTATTTATTTTTATAAAGATGAAAAAAATGCTTAAATATACAAGAATAATTATTTTTTCTTGGTATGTAAAAATACTAAAACAATGCTAAAAAAACATGCAAGAACAAATGTTTTTAGTGAGCTTGGCCATGTTTAAAATTAATAAACAACTAAAATAGAAGGAGGATTCACTATAACCCCTCTCACATTTTACCGTTTACCACTATAGTATAATGACTATTTTATCCTTCCCATAAAAAATTGCATGCCTTTAGACCAGGGTTATTTTGGTATTTTCATGAGGTGAAGTAGTCATTACTGATTTGTTTGGGGGTATTTGTATTTATTCAATGTTTTGTAAAGAGTAAAATAACCAAAATACCCCCAAAAGTAAAAACAAATTGGTGGTCTCGGGTAGGGGGTATTTAGGTATTTTTTATTTTTTATACACAGTAGAATTACCCATGTACCCTTAAATGCAAGACATTTAGTTCATTGTAGTCATGGATATTTAGGTCTTTTAGCCTAGGTTTTGTTGTTAATTGTAAGTTTAGTTAATGGTAGTAACATAATTCCCTTTTAAAATAATAATTTTTTAATTGAAAAACTGCTAGCGTGTGCAAAACAAGCGTTAGCGTGTTGGAACTGCCACACACTTTGCGCGGCACATGCGACGGTTTTCATTGATCAAAAAATCTCTTCCATCATCTTAGTTGATTGCTCTCTATCTCCTCTTCTATTACAGGCAAAACATATACTCCAAATGTAATTGGTGTATTGTTGGTGACCATTTTTTTTCCTTACTTCATTTCTCTCTCCTACCCCGGTAAATACATCGTGGTCCTTATATTTTTTTTTTAAATCAGACTTTTTAGTTTTGATTGTTGTTTTTTAGTCATTTTTCTTTTTGTTAAAGTTTAATTTCTTTTCCATTTAATCATTGGTTTTTAATTTATATATATAAGGCATTTTGATTCGGTCCTTATAATTTTAATTTTTTATTTTTTTCATTTTCCCTTTTGTCAATTTTTTTATATCTTCCAATTTTATCCTTCAAATTAAGTTTATGATTTTTGCTTTGATCCTTGTTCTTTTGATTTCTTATTGTTTTTCTTGGCCCTTTTGTCTAAATTTTTATAGTTTTGAATTCTATCTTTCAAATCAAGTTCATGGTTTTTATGTTTTTCAATGATGATGATGATGATAATTGTTATAATAATAGTCATGGTAATATTGATGATGATGATGATGATGATAGAATAAAAATAATAATATTATTAATGATAACAACACAACAACAACAATTAAATTAGTAATGATAATAATAAGGATGATGATAGTAATAATATTAATAATGATAGTAGTGATAACAACAACAACAATAAAATTAGTGGTGATAATAATAGTACTAATTGTTGTAGTGGTTGTGATGGTAACAATATTGTTGCTGCTACTAATAATAATAATAATAATAATAATAATGGTATCACTTATTAATAATAGTTGTGATAGTAATTCTGATCATCATTTTTTGAATTGCTATTTTTAAAAAAAAATTATATGATTAAATTTTTTTTCTCAATTTCTTCTTCTAATATTTAATTTTATAGAAATTGAACTTTGTGATTTTTCTAGATTGGGTGTTTCAACTTTCAAGTTTAATAACTCAAGTCACGAGTTTAATAAAGTTAACATATTTTTTAAAAGATATTTTTTTTATTTTTAATCGAATTATTTCAGTCATATAATATAGACCACTTCTCTTGTTAACTTAACTCTAATTAGTGTTTTAATATATTTATCATGAATGATTTTGTATATTTTTTATATTCATTTTCAGTATCTAAATATTATTTTTCATTTAAAAAATAGCCTAGCCTCGCCATTAAGCGGGAGCAACAAAGACAGTTACTGTCATAGACACAAAAATCCAAATACCATAAGCATCTGTGACAACAATATATATATATATATATATATATATATATATATATATATATATATATATATATATATATAAAATAGTTTAA
>Ga0307517_10009636_pt1 | contig 13659 bp, 9 predicted proteins | sample 23_EM_MG_FD_194515 | JGI IMG/M metagenome (GOLD analysis project Ga0307517, IMG submission 194515) | Populus trichocarpa ectomycorrhiza microbial communities from riparian zone in the Pacific Northwest, United States - 23_EM | ecosystem: Host-associated > Plants > Roots > Unclassified | place...
ACAACCTTCCAAAGTCTCATGAATGACCTTTTCCGCCCCTACCTCCGGAGATTTATTTTGGTTTTCTTCAATGATATTTTGGTATACTCCAAATCATGGGAAGACCATCTCACTCATTTACACATTGTTTTGAAAATTTTGGCAGCCAATGAATTGTTTGCTGAGTTAAAATGTTGATTCGGAGTTACGCAAGTCGACTACCTAGGCCATATAATTTCAGAAAGAGTATCCATTGATACTGCCAAAATACAAGCAATAGTTGAGTGGCCTACACCGACAACAACCAAAGGAGTCTGAGGATTTTTAGGGCTGGCCGAATATTACCGAAAATTCATTCATCACTTTGAAAGTTTAGCAGCACCGCTTACCTGACTTCTGACCAATGAGGGATTCCAATGGAATGAAGGCATATATATGGCTTTTTAAAAGTTAAAAGGAGGCCTTAACTAATCCACAAATCTTGCGTCTACCAGACTTCTCTCAACGATTCGTGATCGAATGTGATACTAGTGGAATTGGAATTGGTGCAATACTCTCCCAATAAGACCAATCAATGACATATTTTAGTGAAGCATTAAAAGGTTCCTCTTTAACTTTATCCATCTATAAGAAAGAGATATTGGACATCATAAAAAAAAAAAAAGGAAATGACGACCATATCTGCTTGTGAAACCATTCACGGTTCGCCCAACCAAAGGAGTCTCAAATACCTCTTAGAGCAATCGATCACTACACCTGTACAGGCACACTAGCTACCCAAGATACTTGGATATGATTATGTGATCGAGTACAAGAAGGGAACTAAAAACCAAGGAGCATATTGATTATCCAGGGTGGTGGAATTCCATTTTTTATCTATCTCAGCCCCAAAAGCAGACTGGTGGTCGACCCTACATTAGGAAGTGCAACAAGAACCATTTTATGCAAACTTAAAGTCAACAAACCCATTCATGATCTAAAGGGATAGGGTGTGGTTCAGGAAAGGCAAGGTACTTTTAAGCCCCACTTCTACTCTAATCCCACAGATTGTGATAGACAACCATGCAACCCCTATTGGAGGGCATTTTGGGTTCCATAAAACACTCACCCGTATTAAGCAGGATTTTTCTTGGCCAAATATGCATCGAACAGTAAAAGAATTCTTGCAGCAATGTGATAATTGTCAACGTTTCAAAATAGATTGTATGGCTACTCCAACCTTTACCTGTGCCAAAACAAGTATGGACTGACATATCCATGGACTTTATCGAAGGATTACCCTCATCTCATGGGTATAACTGCATTATAGTGATTGTAGATCGTATATCCAAGTATGCCCACTTCATTCCTTTGAAGCATCCCTTTACAACCATAATTGTTGCCAGCACTTTCATTATAATTCGTTTACATGGCATTCCAGCCTCTATTGTTAGTGACCAAGACAAGGTCTTTATAAGCACCTTTTGGCGAACATTATTTCAGTTCTAAGGCACCAAGCTGTGTATGAGCTCGAGTTACCATCTTCAATCGGATGGCCAGACTGAAGTTGTTAACCAAATCTTGGAACAATACTTACGATGCTTTACGGGGGACTTACCACGAAAATGGTTTGACTGGATTCCTTGGGTAGAATTCAGCTACAACACATTTGTCCACTTTTCAACTAAGATAACACCATTTGAAGCAGTGTACGGTGTTCCGTCTTCTAGCTTACTCACTTATGTTCTCGAAACCTCTAATGTTCAAGTAGTGGATGAGCACTTGCGTGATCAAGATTCTATCATTCGTGAATTACGAAGGAATCTTTTGATCGTTTAAAATCGAATAAAGTGCCTGACTGACCAATATCATCGAGATGTCTCCTTTGATATTGGAGACTATGTGTACCTGGAACTACAATCTTACCGGCAGTCTTCAGTAGCCTTCTAGAGCTCCATGAAGCTGGCCCCATGATTCAATGGACCTTACCAAGTCATTGAGAAAGTAGGGTCAGTGTCCTACAAATTAGCATTGCCTCCGAATTCACAAATCCATAATGTATTCCATGTCAGTTTGCTAGGGAAATATTTGGGGCCAGTCACTCCCACAATTGCTTAGTTCCCTCCTATTTTAGAGACTACCACTATCCTTCCACAACTTGAAGCTATCATCGACCGCTGGGTAGTTCACAAGGGAAAATACCATCCCAAGAATGAGATTTTGGTAAAATGGGTACGTGCACCAGTGGAAGATGCCACTTGGGAGAACAAAAGGTGATTTAATCAAACATATCCTACTTTTATCCTTGAGGATAAATATTGTTAAGCGAGGGGGGGACAAGGTTCCAGAGACAGAGACTCATGGACGTGGATAATGCCTTATCATCAAGATGTTTAGTTGTCAAGTCTGTTTTAATTAAGTTGTTATGTGGATCATACTTTGTTATCAAGTTGTTATGGAATAAGTCAAGTCAAGTCAAGTATGTTTTAATTAAGTTGTTAGCAGATAAGGATTCTATTTATGAGTTGCTAGTTACTCTCATAATCTTTATAATCTTTAGTAGTATTGTTATTCATTCATGTATATAAAGCCTGGTGGTCTTCAATAAAGAGAGAGAAGAAATTATCCTAAAACAACTGTTCTTTTTTTTCCTCGCTCTTAATCTACTTCTTTCGAAATTCTACACATCAAGAAAATCACTAGAAAATAGGAGAGTATAGGGAAAGTGGTCGGTTAGCTATATTTCAACCATCAGAATGATCAATCTTAGTGTTAATGAGTTCATCTTGAAAAGAGAGATTCAATGGAGGTCATAGTTTTGAATCCCGGCTCGGTGGGTCGAGCCGGGGTTGGAGCTGGACCGGGTTGAAGAAAAAATAGGGGAAGGAAAAACTCGGCGACTCGGTCAAAAACCCGGTTGCGACCCGTTGACTTTTGTTTTTTTGTTTTTTACTAAAACGACGTCGTTTTGATTTAAAAAAAAGAATTGACCCGGGCCTTGGACCAGGCCGACCACCGGGCCGGGTCTGAAAACTATGATGGAGATGATGTTTCTCTTTGAACATGTGTAAAATGTAAATAGGACCATAAAATTTTATTCAATTTGGTTTTTTAGAGTGATTATAGGCTTTCTTGGGATTTCAAATGGGTTTATTGAAGATTCTAGAATGAATTTTTTAAGTGTTTTCAAGTGAAAACAAGTTAAAAATTAAAGCTTGGGCACAAAAACTCATACTTCGACTTTCTAGCCATCAAAGGTTGTTGGAAAGTCAAATAGAAGACGACATGTCTTCAGTTATTTTAAAAAGAACTTGGACGAACAACGTGTCATCTGCCTATTAAAAAAAATATTAACTAAGCATCAGGCCTTTTTTCTTAGGTCGTACCTGGGCTGGGAGGTCAGGCCTAGATGCACCTAGCCTTTTTCTTCAAGGTACCTTTATTTATTTATTTTTAAATTTTGAAAAAATTTCTCTTTCAATAAATTTATTAAAATAATATTTAAGTGATTGTCCAATTATGATATTGTTTTTATAAAAAACAATATGAATTGTTTATGGCATTATTGATTTTTTATGGATAATTATGTGTTAGCCTAATATGTATTTTTTTTAAATAATTTTCTTATTATTATTGGATGGGAATAAAATATTTTTTTTATATGTTGATTTTTATATAATTTTATTAGATTTATGTTGATTTTTATATAATTTTATCATATTTATTGTTCTCAATGTTTCTTTTTTTTCAAGTAGGGGTGTAAAAATGGTAGATTCGTGTTTTTTTAATTAAAACTTGATTTCACAATTATAATAAGTTTTTATTTAAAAATAATACTTATAAATAAACATGTTTTTTTCAAAATAAAAAAGAAATACATGAATAAAAAATTAGTTTTTTGATTAAAAATATATATATTTGTTTTTAGTTCAAATCAGTATAGTTTTTTCTTATTGATGTTATTTGTAATTTGATGAACTGCTAATAAAAAAAACTTTTATTGTCATAAAAAAACAAAATTATATGAATCTTTTATGAAAAAATAAATTTTTGTATTATAATTTTATTCATCTTCTTTCTTACAAATGTCTATTTTTATTATTTTATAATTAAATAAAAAATATATTTCAAATGGCAAAGTTATTAAACCCGATCAAGTCACAAGTCAAGTGAATTAATTCAGGTCAATCTAAAATATCATCTTTCTAATATTTAAAAAACATTAAAATTATATTATTTTAAAAAAAATTAAATCAAATCAACTCAATTTAATTTAAAAACCGATTGAAACTAATTATAGGATCAACAAGGCACTAAAGGCCTGTTTGAGATTGTAGTAGTGGTGGCGGTTCAAAGTACTTTTTGCTTAGAAATATATCAAAATAAAATTATTTTTATTTTTAAAAAATTATTTTTAATATTAGTATATTAAAAAAATCTAAAAACATAAAATTATTATTTAAAACAAATAAAAAAATTAAAATTTTTAAAAACACAGCTTCAATTGCGTCATACCACAAATGCTAGATCAATTGCGTCATACCACAAATGCTAGATGGTAAAGGTTTTTAATAATGCTAGCAAAAGAGCCTCCCGCTACAGGATGCCTTACTACTAAAGTATTAGCAAGAACCAACGAAGGAGCTAAAACGGGATCCAAAAGGGGAAAAAAAACAGAGAAAAAAATGCCCTGTCTGGGAGAAAACCGAAGGTTACATGATGAAAATGAAATATCAAGAACAGTAACAAGTTGTCAATAAATGAATGCTAACTTTTCTTCCATCTTACATTTTCTGTAAATAAGCCTTGTATGTTACATTTCAAAATTTTTGTGGAGTTGCCAAGACCACAGCCTTTTTCTTCTACATTTTCAACTAAAAAGAGCTAGGCTTTAGGCAAACAAAATAAAATAAAATTGCACACGCTTATGCATCTCTTCCAAGCAACCCCGCTGGGTTTCTGCCCTTCAGCAATACCCTTGTATCTGTGCTCACCCTAGTATACAATGAAGGGTCCGAGATCATTTGCATTCTCCACCTTTCAAAACTCTCTTCCAAGCAACCCCGCTGGGTTGCTTTTTCTGATCGAATTAGTGATTCTGTACCACGAGGAAAAATCTGCCCTTCAGCAACACCCTTGTATCTGTGCTCATCCTAGTACACAATGAAGGGTCCGAGATCATTTGCATTCTCCACCTTTTCAAAACTCAGGCAGTTAAAGAACACACATCACCACCGTCTCGAAACTGAGGCAGTTGAGAATCAAATAGCCAACCCAAGGCCCAGAGGCTATACCTCTCCTCTGTGGTCCTATGGAGGGTCCATCACATTAGACGCTGAGGATGGTCAACCATGTCCAACTGCACAAATCATCAATATGGAATAACGTATGGCAGTGCATAAACATCAGTCGCTTCAATCTGCAGAGCTTCTGACCACACCTCTCGTTTCTCATCGACCACTGAAACCTCAACCTGGGGCTTCTTTGTTTGGGAACAAGTACTCTGAAATAGCCATTCTTGGTCCTCAAAATCAGACCAGTCTTCCATTTTGGGTACTTTAAGCACATCAGGCAGATACTTGGAATCAGGATGGGGTTGTTTCCTAGACACTTCAGCTATTTCATCAGTTTGAGCAGTAGAATGTGATGGATTTGTTAAAGACTTCATTAAAGAGATAGATAGAGGATGAGTTGTTGAGGAGATGGACGGAGCTCGAGCTTCTATCAAACCATTTATCTTGTGTCCTTTATTATCCACCTTATCCATATTGGCAGCCTCCTGCTTATCTCGTATAGCTGCAGTGGGATTTTCGCAAGTTCCCAACATCCTTCCATTCTCAGCAGATTGAGGCAAGGAAATAGGTCTTGGCAACTTATCGGGCTTAACATCATTAGCTGCCATGGAAAACGAAAAGGAAGCAGATGCGTTAGCTTATACAAAGCATGTGGAGTTTGGACTTGCCACACAATTTGTTAATATCTGGGATAACATTTCTGGTCAATCAATACCAAAACTAAAAAAATCTACACCTTGAAGAATACGATAAACCCACTAAAATCCATTAAAGACATTTTTTGACAAGGTTTCAGTAATAGTTATTTGAATTTGACTCACCATGCAAAAATCCATTTGTGTCCAAGTCCTTTCGTTTCTTGATATTTACTTCATCAACAGCACCATTAAAGCTCTCCTTGGAAAGATGGGAGGCTTTTACAGTATGGTTACCTACAATGTTAGACATATTGCTTTCCTTCAATTTATCCGGCTCTTTTTTCTTACGTTCCCTTTTCTCCTTCTCTTTCTCTTCCTTTTTCTTCTCCTTATCCCTGACTTTATCCTTCTCTTTGCCTTTTTTCTCTTTATCCTTGTATTGATCCTCGTTTTTATCATTCGTTTCCTTTTGTTTGGTCTTATCTTTCCCTTTCATCTTCTTCTCAATGTCTTTCTCCAATGGTCTAAGCATTCCATCAATCCTAGCCTGAAATGTTGCAGAAAGGCTTTGAGCACTACCAGTAAATCTTGCCTCATCCTTGATTCCTTGCCCATCCAACTTTCTATCATCATCTGTCTTGTTCTTTTCTTTTCCTTCAACCCAACTGCATGGGGTTTTTGCCACCAGTCTGACCATTCCCTTGTCCTTTTTTGCATCTGTACCAGGGAACTTCTCAAAGAACTGGTTTTGGTCTTCATCTCTGGCTCTCTTGCCCAGCTGCTGTACAAATTTAGAATCCTTAGGGTAGTGAGACAAATTACTGTTGTTCTGAATTAGTTTCTGTCCATTGTTACCTGAAAATTGCCCAGAAAATTTCTTCTCACCAGAGATACTATACTTATCTACATCCCTTTCCTTCCCCTTCTGAGTACATGTCTCTCCTCCATTACCCTCAGATTTCTCTTGAAGTCTCCTTCCATCCAAGGCTTTATCTCCAACGACATGCTTAGATTGCCCAGGAAATTTTCTTTCATCTGAGGTTTTATCTCCTCCATTATGAAGCTTAGTTTGTCCTGCAAGTCTCTTTTCATCCGAGGCGCTACTTTTGTCTTTATCCTTATCTCTATCCTTCTCCTTTTTCTCTCTATGCTTTTCCTTTCTGTCTTTCTTGTTCCTCTGCTTTCCATCACTCCTATCTTTCTCCCTCTTTTCTTTGTCTTCTCTTCTCTCCTTATCTTTCTTCTCCTTGTGCTTATTCACCCTGTCCTCCTGAAAATTATGGAAAGTGATAAGAAATCATTCAACTCAAGAGAATCAGAGATAGAATCTATTACATAGGCAATTCATGTAAGAATATTCAGCCCTTTTACTACCCAAAACTAGAGAACAAAATGCTCACAAGACAAACCAAGACTTTGATGTAGAGGCCTGCCCTAAGCATTATCCAAGAAACAGAGCAGAATGCAAGGTAGCCCATGTGTGCCTAAATTATGGCACGTACCAATTATCAGCCAACTTCCAAATGGTAAAAAGCATAAAAGAAAAGAGATCAGAAAGAAATGAGAAACTCCCATGAGCTAACCAGAGCCCTATGGACAGAAATACCAAAAATAATCCAGAAAACATTTCCTTCTGCCTAGACCTCTACACTGTTGCAGCGAGGAAGGAGAACTTTACGGATACAAGTTAAAAACTCTAACCATCCTATCCAACTCAAATAGAAACCTACTCTCCCAGGCAAAGATATTTCTGTCCTTTCCACTACACCCAGAAAGCAGTTTGAATATAGAGTTACAGCAGCGTCTTTCCATTTCTTTCCATATACTCAAAAGTCTGAAACCATCGGACAAAGTTATACCATTACAACCCCAAACATAGAAGCTCATGGAGAACATGAGTGATGTCATAGTAGTACAATGGACATGATCCCTGATATTTGAGCAAAGTACACTTATCTGCAATCTAGCCCCAATATTTGTAACCTTATGTTTCAAAACTGGTATTCTCAAAATACAAAAATCTCTATGCACCCCAGATATCAAAACTAAAATAGGAAGATCACAGAACTTGATGTGATAAAATGGCTGCCAGAACCAAATATGAGCAAGAAATATAAAAAGAAGCAATTTAAAATAGGAAAATAAGCTACTCCATTTATGGAGCAGAATAAAACTGTTAAGGAAATATAAAAAGGACTTGCAGCATCTATCCCCTGGGAAAATCTACAAGAAAAACAAGCTGAATTCAGCCCATTCATACATCAAAATAATTTCCCTAGCATAAACAAATCTGAGAAGCTACGTTGCTGCAAGCCTGCAAGAGACAGATCTCCACATGTGATCTTTCAACTCAGCAACAGTGACTTGTGATAAATATAAATAGAAGCTGCTTAATTTGGAGTTCCTGATGCGCTCAGCAGCCTGTTCATCTCCTAAACTTAAGTGATGGAATGCCAAAAAAAATATAAAACAGCAAATGCATAGTTGTTTTCCTTTCAAATTTGCAAGCCTATCTCTTTTGTTAAGCCTTACACTTGGAGTAATTTTATGGTGCTCAGGGAGTAAATAGTGGCATCTTATTAGTAACTCTTCTGGACCCACTTTCAAAGAGGACACAAAGAGGAGAGAGAAAGCCTAGGTGGAGATATGCTTATTTTCTATCTCCTCCGTATGTCTATCTCTTTCTTTAAAGTTGGCCTAGACGAGATGCCACCAGCTACTCCTTGAACACCATAAAATTTTCCTTACACTTGTCAGTAAAAGAGGCCATAAAAATTGACACAAATTCACTTGTAGTCCAACAAACTTCATCTCTCCTAATTTCAAGTAGAAATATAGATAAACACAATTAATTCAACCCTTTCACATGGAATTCATTAAAACAGGAATTTAAAAACCAATTATTTACTCATGAACTCAAACACCAAGCACAGAATAGTTAACAACCATCCCTTGAATCCTTTATTTAAGGCAGTTACTTCATTGCACTTTCCAGGGTTAACAGATGCAAACAAAAAAGCAGACACTAATGAAACATTATAATTGGAGCCAACACCAGAAAGTGTGTTCTTATCTCATATTTATTACATGTTTCAGCTTGTAAGAATTATCATTAACCGGTTCCCATTCATATAAGATTCAGAGAAACAGGACTTTTACCAAGGATTTACCCACAAACTTGAAGACCAATAGCAAAATAGTGTGAGCACTATCTGAACTCTCTATTTAAGACACAGTTAAGCACTGCCCATCTGCACACACCTAGGAATGAACAAACACATCCAATAACTGAAGGTTAGCATAAATTTTCTAGAGGAACTGATCGCAGTTCCTCTTATTATTCATTTCTTATTCTGTGCATCCTGAAAAAGGACAATCTATTCTCAATAACTAGACCATAAATGAGCAGAAACTTTGTAAAGCCTGCCTAAACTAGAGTATGAGACTACATAATACCACTCTAGTTAATGCAGGTTTCCCAAACCATGTCAACAAGATTTCTTAGTACATACATCTTCTCATCATGAAAATCATAATAGCATTTGCTTCATTATAATTTAAGAACCAGGTGTACTGTATTTCTCTAACTGCACAGCATTCCTTTGCTGGAAGTTTAATAATCTATAAAACAAATACCTTAGAAGTTAAAAAGCAAATTTCTATAAACAAGTGTAGGAAAGATGTTAGAAGAAGTACAAACCCTATGCTCTCAGAAAAATTGACCCTGAAAATGAATTTTAGGGAATTCTAGATATTAAAGTCATGAACTTTTCAATCCAGGGTTCATGCAGCCAACACCTTAATGAGGCAGGAACATCAATGTTCCATTGAAGCTTCAATCCCCTGATCGGCAGAATGACTATGAAAATGAATTTTAAGGAATCATAGAAGTGAAACTTCGGAACTTTCCAATCATGTCTTTAATTATTATTCAGGATGCAGCCAACATCTTCATGAGACCAGAACATCAATTTTCCATAATACTTAAGAGAAAAAAAAGGAAAATTCAAGTGTGCTAAATGGCACCAATCCTACAGTTTTCAATTAAGGCTGCTTTTATTTGCAATGCAAAGGCATGTGATATTTACAATGCAGTAACCTTCCACATAACAAACAGTATGGTTTTCAATTGAGGAGTTGGGAATGCTAGTATGACAGCTGTCACATACTTGAATATTTAAATATTTGTATCCCAAGTTTCTCATCATATAGGGAATCATATCCACATCCATTTTTGGGAAGACTACTGATTAAGGGATACTCCTTTCACTGTGTCTACATTAGCTTTGGGTACTTCAACCTGTCCTTGCTGTACTCCATTGCTGGGAACTATGGAAGATGCAGGAACCTATAGGACCTAATATCTAAGTTATCCTAGCCTTTCTTATTCTCTGCATAAAAAAAGCTTCAGAATCACATTTCCAGGTGTAAATTACAGAATGCCCTACGTCTCGCCCATTGTTTTCCACAAAAGGGTCCTGTTCTCACGATATCATCCTAGTTTTTCATTAGATGTTAAATTCAACTAAAATATTACAAGACATGACAACTTATGATGCATTCTTTTTCATGCCATTTGGTATTCCACATCCTGGAACTGTTTATCCATTTAAACCTAAGAGGAAAAGGTAATGTGAATTACTGACTGCAACATGCATACTGCAAATCTAGTCTCATCAACAAACATGACCACAAAGGATTTTACAAGCAGCTAGCTTTGGGAAATTGAGCCAACTATTTAACAGGACACAAAAAATGGTCAACCCAATAAATAAATGAACTGCGTATAGTTCTCATTCATTCAAATTAATGGAACAAAAAAAAAAGGTAGAAAAATAGAAAAGGCTTTCAATTAATTAAGGCTCTTCAAGGTAGGGGTGAGCAAAAAGACTAAATAACTGATTAAACCGAGAAAACAAAAAAAAAAAAATTAACCAAAAAAATAACTGATTAGAAAATCACAAAACATTTCTAGTTTTGTTCGGTTTTCAAAGTTTGAAACCGATTGAACCGAACCAATCCAACCCGACTCAACTAGGCTAGCACTTGAAAAAAAAAAAAAGTATAAATAGGATATTTTCTTCTAACCCTAAACTTAAATCAGCATTCGCAGTCGCCCCCTCCCCCTGCTCTCTTTGTCTCTCATCTCTCAAATTTGTCTTCTTCTCCTCCACGCTCCACAACCATTAAATTCTATGATCCTTTGTCCTCCCAATCAAAGGCACACCTGAAATTAGATTGTTCTAGAAAGGAAAGACCCAAACGAGGAACTGAATAAAAAGAAAAGGTATCCAAGCCGATTATAAGGCTAGCATAAGAGTTTCCAGAAAGAGAAATGTTGAGAGGGAACTTAATTAGCTGAAACAAGAAGAGAAGTGACTTCTATCATGTAAAGAAGATAAAGATTGATGGTAAGGATCCATGTAGACTTTTTGCAATTGGTTTCCTCTGGTTCAAATAATAATGATTTGTTGGTTTTACATTTCAATAACTTCTGATTTCCCCCTTTTTTTTTTTGTAGTCAAATTACTTCTTTTCTTTCCTTTCCTTTTGTTTTGTGTATCTTTTTGCCAGCTTTAATTTCTGGGCAAGGATCTAACAAGAAGAAAATTGGAGTTGATTTTCTAGAAAATGGAAGCAAGTACAAAAATAAAAGCCCTGAAAAATGTGTTCAATAAAAAGCCTAGAAAAAACTCAACCGGAATAATTTCGGTTTGAACCGGTTTGGAAGGGGAAAAAACCGAACCGAAATTAATCGGTTTGAACCGGTTTTCGATTCGGTTCGGTTCAAAAACTTGAAAAAAAATAATTTTGGTTTGGTTGTTTATTTTGGTCCAAAACCGGACCGGACCGAAAATGCTCAGCCCTGCTTCAAGGTTAGCATATCTTGTCTATTTTCCAAATCATGGCAGTTGAACATCTGATGGAAAATGAATAAATTATAAGTTTCGAGCTTTTGACAACAAAACTTTCCTTTACTACACTATATGGAAGAGCTTTTTTCAACTTTGAAACTCATTTTTATAGTCTTTCCAACGATAATGAGCAAATCTGGGCTAATAATACAAAGACAAAATTCTCATAAAAGATCACAAAAATCCGGGGTCAGATTCATACATGAAAAATATGAACACTTCTTCCTAATTTCTTATGTAAGAAGTTTCTGCAGATGCCATATTCAAGGTGCTTAATACTCAAATAACATAACTAACAACCATTTAGATTAATAAATTACAAATAAACCATGAGCCAATAAATCAATCTGGTCTACACATAACGATAACTATCTAAAAAAATACAGAGAGAGCTTAAAATAACAAAGAAAACCATGAATCAAACATTTTATCAGAAGCATGAAAGCAAAACTATCTATATCAGATAAATGTCACTTTGTCATTTCATCAACCATGACTTTTTAGCATCCAAAGAAACAATAAACTCCTTGTTCACATGCGATTAATCTTATCTTTGTTTAAAGAAAGCCTATGAAAATGAATGTGCTTCATTTGGAAAGGAATACTGTTTCTGAATCCTCAGTTAAAACTATTAAGTGATAAGTCTAAGAGCAATTAAAGTTAAGACATGACAGCAAAGACTTATAGAAAGTATTTAATACCAATGGAACACCAAATTGGTTGTAATGTGGATTGTTTGACTAAATGAAAATAAGAATTGAATTACTTTTGATGGCTCTAATAAAAATCGTGCCAAATATGCAATGCAATTCAGTAAAAGGAAAGTGTGTTAACCTTTTTTAGTAGGTCAACATCATCACTCCTGATCTTCTTTTCATATCCTGGTGGTGGAAATGGAAAGCAACGCGACATTGAACAGAATCCCAAAACACAAAACAACAACGCCTTTCAAGGAAGAAAATGATTGAATTACTTTCCAGTAGCACTGTTCTGTAAAGGAAATGGACCGGTAACCATGCTCCTGTCCATGCAACATGTCCCCACATTCATTTCCAGCTTCAGCACTTCTCCGTGAACTTATATATCACATCCAATAGCCACAGGTTCCAAACCCACCAATCCCTTTCACCGTAATGCACACTCCGGTGAGACAGAATTCACTGGAAATTAATTTCAATACAGTACTTTATCATTCAAAAAATGTTAACTTCAATAATAAAACTCAAAACTAATCCACTCGATCGAATCTGCTATTATAGTACACTATACTGCAATAGGTCCAACAAAAACTTGTTGCAATAACTTTGAGAAGTTTTCCTTCTTGATAAAGAACTTTACTCAAATTATGTCAAACCAAAAGGTTCCTTGAGAAATAAAAATTGTCCACTACAATCTGATCTTTTGTGTTGCTTTCTGTTCCAACAAAGAACCATCACCTCCTTTCCCTTAAAGCCAAACCGTAACACACAAATCATTCCCAAGTTCAAGATCAAGCACAAAACAGCTAAACCCAGGAACCTTTACCTTCCAATACAGCAGAAGAAACAATTCTTGTTCACTGCTAAACAATCCTAAACGTGCAATCTTCATCCATGCCCAAAATCAAGCAATGCTCAACAATACCACTATATGCAATCTCAATTTGCGACAAGAACAAACTGTCCAATCCACAACTCCAATCACTTGAAAGAGAGCTCATTTCCTGCTGTGTTCTTGAATCAAAACCCTAATTAGTCCAAAATAAAGAAACTCAATAAGTTCCCAATCATGATCCAGTAAAACCCTAAACAAACACACCAAAATACAAACTTCCCAATAAGCACACATAGAATCCAATTCTCAACCAACCCGCCC